>PPYF01024561.1_pt1 | contig 99066 bp, 87 predicted proteins | sample 1559871 | NCBI WGS metagenome assembly PPYF01 (sample SAMN08240021, study PRJNA423297) | Human gut metagenome, whole genome shotgun sequencing project.
CTGTTCAGTTATCAAGGTTCCTGTCAGTTTTTGACAGCTTTGATATTTTATCATATCGTTTTGTGCTTGTCAAGAACTTTTTTATTTTTTATTTTTGAGCAATTATCCCAAAAATATTTTCTGAAAACTTACGTTTTCATCAATCGTTGTCACTTTTCTTTCGTGACAGCTATAATAGACTATCACATCTTTCGCTGTCTGTCAATAACTTTTTTCAATTTTTATTGAAGTTATCAACCCTCTGTTTTAGCGGCAACTTTGATAGAATATCATAACTTCTATCCATTGTCAATCTATTTTTACTTTATTTTTTAAATCCAGTAAAAAATAGCCACCAGAACTCGCCGGTAGGCTTTTATAATAGCATTACTTGCCAAATATGTCAATAACTAAACAACAATTTTTTCAGATATTTTCCACGTTTTACCACACTACTCAATAATACATCTAATTTTTCCAAAAAGGGCGTCAATTCGTGTGCTATTACTCTCAACTTCCCGTATATTGCTGTCACTTCTAGCCCACGCATCCGTATTTCTAAAGATTTCGGCCTGCTCCGCATAGAACATTGGCAAAAATATACACTGCCCTGTTATGTCAGCCTGGTTACAATACTACCTCTTTATCTTATATGATTCTCTCGATATTTCTCAGGTGTCATACCTGTTTTTTTCTTAAATACTCTGAAAAAGTATTTTGTGTTCTCATAACCAACTGTTTTAGAAATCTGGTACATTTTTCGGTCCGTGCCGCTTAACAGTTGTTTAGCTCTTTCAATGCGTACATCATTCACATAATCTATAAACTTACATCCCGTTTTTTTCTTAAATATTTGACTCAGATAACTACTATTTATGTAGAAGAGAGATGCAACAAAATCTCGGGTTAAATCCTTCTGAAAATTATGATTCACATAAGTCTTTATGTTATCGATCAATTCACCATTCAAATACACACTTTCAGATTTCAACATTGCAGTTATATTCAGAAAAAACTGTTGGTAATATTCCTGAAGATCCTCCAATGAAAATAGTGTATTCACGATTGCCTGCATGTTATGAGAAGGTTTACTGATTTTTTCCTGTTTATGTAAATAGTAATTGAGTATACTTCTGCACTCTGATGAAATATGTTCACAGTGCCGCTTAACATCAGCCAGAGTACATATGGGCAATGTTTTATAATATTGAAATAGTTCCTCTATCATGAGTCTAACTTTTTCACTTTCCCCTGATTCTATACGAAACAAAAATTCTTCGAGTGATGGCCAGTTAATAGATACAGGCGCTGACATTGTTCTACAAAAATGATATTCACAACAGGAACAATTTACAGATTGTTGATCTAAAGCTTCTGTGGTTTCCTGATATGCCTTATGCAACTCAGAAACATTCCTGTGTGTTTCGCTCACACCAATTTGGATCATACATTTTTGCTGAGATCCCCATAGAAATATCAGCTTCAGAAATTCTTCACAAACACGCATCTTAAAAGTACTGTCTTCCGGAAAAAACAGTATCAGGAACCGAAATTGGGGAATAGAAGGATGTGTCAGATATACCATAAACTCAGAATATCCGTTTTCCTTAAGCCATTCCTCCAATCCCAGTTTTGTAGACAAGTTCGTCAGATAGAGTGTAAAAAGTATGAGGTGATGCGTATTATTAATAAACTTCAAACTTTCTGAACAAATGGATTGCGAGTCAGATTCGTACCCTAATATCTGGTTTTTCAAATATTTTATATCCAAATTATAGTATGCTTTTTCTCTGTCATCTTCGGCAGAAGATATCTGTGTTTTTATCTTCTCTTTACTTTTAAGGATTTTTATAGTTGACAGTACAGTCTGCTGAATTTCTTCTGAACTAAATGGCTTTAATATATAATCGATGGCCTTTGAAGAAATCGCCTGTTTCATATACTTAAAATCCTGATATCCGCTGATAACAATCAATGGCAGCTCAGGATAATGTTCCGAAAGATAAGGCAGCAGTTCCATACCATCCATTACAGGCATATACATATCTAAAATCACAAAATCGGGGTTACACTCCTTTATAAGCGCAGTCCCCTCTTTGCCGTTAGATGCCTCTCCGCAGCAGACAACAATTTCCTGCAAAGTTTCCAGCTTTTTTATTGTACCTTTTCGGATGATTGATTCATCATCGATAACAACATATCTATACATGTTCCGTTACCTCCTGGCTATCTGGAAAGACAGGAACTAATACTTCGATCTTAGTCCCTTTTCCTTCAACGCTCTCAATACTCAGTCCATACCCTTTTCCATAATATAACTCAATACGAGACTGTATATTCTTCAGGCCAATACTCTCCCTTTTACGATGTCCCAGTTCAGTAAAAGACGCTTCTTCCTGCAGGTGCTTTTTTATAACAATAAGCCGCTCCTCGGGAATACCTTTTCCATTATCTGATACCGTGATCAGCAATTGTTTCTGCGTCATTTCAGCTGATAGGGAAATGATATTCCCACTATTTCCATATTCCAAACCATATGCAAGAGAATTTTCTACAATTGGCTGAAAGATTAGTTTTAATATTTTTTCTTCATATAGATTTTTAGGAACATTCTGCACAAATTTAAATTGTTCATCGCAACGTATACTCTGAATCGTGATATAATCATTAACATGCTTAAGTTCATCTTTAAGAGTCACCAGTTCGCTGTCTGTTTTAATGGCATATCGGAACATATGACCCAACGCCAAAGACATGGTACTGATTTGTTTTTGATCTGCCAGCTCTGCCATACTATTAATGGATTCCAATGTATTAAATAAAAAATGAGAGTTGATTCGCGCTTCCAAGGCTTTCATCTGAGAATCCAAAATAATCAGTTTATTCTGATATTGTGTCTTAATGGAATCATTGATTTCCTTCATCATATTATTATATTGCCTATATAAAATGCCAATCTCATCTTTTCTATTTTCACTTGACATCGGCAGTTCCAGATGAGCACTTTGTTTCTGTAGCATTCGGCTACTGAGTTCCTCAATAGGATTTATGAAGCTATGGGTAAACCGTATGATCAATAATACAACACACACCACACAAAAAACGCCAATTATGATCAGTATATAAAGTGTATGACTGTATTCTGAGGATAGAGATGCGTAGTCTACAACCATAGTAAGTTCAAAAGGAGTCCGGAAGACAGGCGCCGCAGTAGAATTCTGCTCTGTTGCAACAATTTTAAGTGTCTTTTCTCCACTGTTCGTATAAATAATTGATTGATTCAAAATATTCGTCAGCGAGATTGAGGTCATTTCATCTAAGGCATTTTCCGGACTTAAATCAAATTGTTCCGGGGAATACGCAATAATGATCACACCCAAAGGCTTAAACTTTCGATCCACGTCCCGAATCAAGTGTGCAACAAAAAAACATTCCGTATCACTGCCAAACATAGGGTAAGAATCCAGGGGGCTGATATAGATTTCTCCGTTCAGGGCAATCGTTTCCTGATACCAGGAATCATTTACAGGGTCATAATCCGATGATATGCCCCCAGTTGAAATTCGTGTATGACCGAACACAGATCGATCATTGGTAAACACATAAATGCTTTGAATATTTTTTTGATTATACATAATGGATTGACATGCTGTTTTTATATTTTGTGATGCCAAATACATATCATAATCACTGATATCCTGTTCTTCTTTTTTCAAACTCCGGAGTGTTGAAATAATAGAGTTGTCATCTGTAGAATAAAAAGTCAAAAAGCTCAGCGTCTGGCGAATGGAATCATAAGAACTCCGGACTTTCATTGAAAGATTCTCAAACTGGTTCTCTGCAATTGTGGTTATATGCTTATTGATTATGCGGACATATTGCACATAACAAAAGACAGTCATAAATGCCAGCGGGATTATGGTGATCGACGTAAATAGCACTAACAATTTTTTCTTTAATTTCATGTTCGTTTGCCCCAACAAATCTAACAAATGTATACCCCTGTTTACAACCAAAGTATACCATTGACGGAAGTATAATACAAATACAAAGTAAAAGGAAATCATTTATAGGAGGGAAAAAAATGAAACAAAAAATGCTCACAGTATTATTATCAGCTACTATGGTAATGTCATTAGTGGCCTGCGGAAACACTTCCAGTCCATCTTCTGACAAAGAATCAGAACAGGATGCCGGGGAAATCAAAGCTGCAGAGAATTCTGATAAAAATGGAACTGCTGATCCAAAAGGGGATTTCGCTGGTATCAAAGCGGAAATTGATATCGATGGAACCGTGATCGGCGACGCACTCTCCATGTTTGAAGACAAGGTGAAGGAATTCAACGAACAGACCGGAGCACAGTTGGAACTTGTGGAAAACGGTGATGATCATGAGGCTATCATGAAGACAAGAATGGCTTCCAATGATATGCCGGATATGTTTACAACACATGGCTGGAGTACAATCCGTTATAATGAGTTTTGTTATGACCTCTCTGAAGAACCCTGGGTTGGAGATATGGCAGAAGCTGCAGCTTCTATTGTAACGGATGAAAACGGTAAAATTTGTACATGCCCTTTGACTGAATGGGTATATGGCATATCATACAACGAAACGGTTATGAAAGAAAATGGTATTGATATGTATTCTGTTCAAACCTGGGATGATTTGTCAGATATATTACAAACACTGAAAGAGGCTGGAATCACTCCAATTTCTGTAGGCGGAAAAGAAAGCAGTGCATTAGGCGGATATTTGGAATTGAGTAATGTCTTTTACAGTGCAGACGGCGCTCTTTACGATGGAGGAAAAGAGTTACAAGACGGCAACTTTAATTTCGTTGATCATCCTGAAATATTTGAAGAATTCGCAAAATTTTATGACAACGGCTATTTTATTGAAGATCTGTTCACTGCTGACCCTGATACTGCAAGAAATTACGTTTCCACAGGCGAAGCAGGAATGCTCCTCTGGGGTTCCCCTGAATATGTGGATCTTATGAAAACAGCAAACAATGACAACGAATTTGGTATCATTCCAATACCGGCTGTTAAAGATGGTGGAAACGCTGCCTACACAGTAGGCGAAGGTACTGCAATTGCAATTTCAAAAAACACCGAAAATCTGGAACTCTGCAAAGCTTTCCTGGCTTTTATGACTGAACCGGGAAATCTGAAGGAATATGTGGATTCAACAGGTGCTGTAGCCGGATTTACAACCATTTCTCAGGATGATACCTATTCATTAGGTAAGTATAATGAATCCATAGAGGCCTTTAAAAATATCACTTACACTAACTTCTTTGACCGGGAATATCTCCCCAGCGGTATGTGGAATTATATGTGTGAAAGCATGGCTAAACTGTTAAACTGCAAGATAGGAGAGGCAGAAAATCAAGTATCCTCAACTGCAGAATACATGCAGCAGGCGTATAAACAGCTATATACCACAGCAAACGAATAAAATGCTTTTCATATCATTTGATATAACAGGAGAGGATGGTGCAAAAAACATCATCCTCTTGTCAAAAGGAGGCAAAACTGAATGAAAAGAAGAAAAATGCAGATGAATCTGCTGTATTTGCCAGCACTTTTTATTGTACTATTATTTGTTCTATTCCCCTTGGTTCGTTCCATTATCATGTCCTTTTATAATTGGAATGGATATTCCGAAACCAAAATATGGCTAGGTTTTGAGAACTATCTCAATCTGCTGTCTGATGAGAATTTTAAACGTTCCTTTTTGAATACACTGCTTTATGGCTTTGGAAGCACTATACTGCAAAATATTCTTGGACTGGCGCTTGCCATCTTTCTGAACACTAAATTTTTTGGTCATAAGGCAGTGAGAACTATAGTTTATCTGCCGGTCATGATCTCTGGTTTGATTATGGGGTATATCATGTATTTTGTAGTACGGAACCATGGTGCACTCAACGAAATTCTCAGTTGGATCGGAATTACCGGTATGGACTGGATGGGCAATGGAAATATTGGAAGATGGATCATCACACTTGTAAACTCCTGGCAGTATTGTGGCTACTGCATGGTCATTTATATGGCAGGACTGCAGGGGATTTCCAGACAGTATTATGAAGCCGCCTCCATTGACGGTGCAAACGCCTTTAAATCCTTCCGTTATATTACAATTCCCCTTTTAGTTCCGGCAATGTCTTCTGCAGTTGTCATCAATCTTATCGGGGGTTTAAAATTATATGATGTAGTGGTATCTCTTTCTGATGGCGGACCAAACTATATGACCTCCTCCCTGTCCTATTACATCAATAACCGATACTTTTCAGCCGAACAAGCTGGTTATGCCTCCTCTGTCGGTGTTGTCATGTTCCTGTTCATCATGCTGTGCTCCTTAACGTTGAACAGATACTTCCGAAAAAGGGAGGTGGAGATATAATGATCATAAGAAAGGCAAAAGAAAACTCCCATTATTATGCCGGACAAAAAAAAGGACTCTGGTGGAAATATTTACTGGCTGTTCTTATTATTTTTATTTATTTGATGCCCTTATACGTTTTATGTATGCAGTCATTTAAAAGTGCCACTGATTTGTCCAGCTCCATGTCGGTTCCTAATGTATGGTTTTTTGACAACTATATCTCCATCATGAAAGACGGCACTATTTTCCGAGCCATTAAAAATTCAGCTATTATTGCTGTATTTACTGTAATACTCGAAGTTATCATTTCTTGTCTTGCAGCCTATCCCCTAAGTAGGAATGACACGAAAGGCAATCGATTTATCCGCACTGTTTTTATGGGCGTTATGATGATACCACCGCTTACAATACTGGTTGGTGTCTATTCCCTATTGGTCAGTATAAGCGCAATAAACTCATACTGGGGAATTATCCTGACCAATATAGCATTTGGGCTGCCTATGGCAGTATTTTTATTTACAAACTTTGTTGGTTCCATACCCAAAGATTTAGATGAAGCCAGTATTATTGATGGCGCCAATGTACTTCAGACTTTTTTCCATATTATCCTGCCACAGCTAAAGCCGATCATAGCCACTGTAGTGATCCTGCATGGGGTGGCAGCGTGGAATGAATATGCCTACTCCATTTACATTCTGCAGAAACCGGAGCTGCAGACTATTACCTTATGCATAAAGAAATATTTTTCCAGTGTTACAAATAACTACAGTGGAGCCGCCTCTGCAGCTATTTTAGCAATTTTACCGTTGGTAATTATTTATCTGTTTTTACAGGATTCATTTGTTCAAAGTCAAGTTGACAGCGCAATTAAATAAGAGAGAAGGTGTTGAATATGGCACTGCTGCATGTTGATTTTTTTTCAGAAGTACTTGAAATGAGTTCCCAGATGGATGTAATTCTTCCGCAGAAAACAAGCGGTCAGATTGGAGGAAAAAATCTTGGTGAGCTAAAAAAGTATCCTATTTTATATCTGCTTCACGGAATGACAGACAATCAAACCACCTGGCAGAGAAACACATCCATAGAGCGTTACGCGACAGATCGTGGTATGGCGGTTGTAATGCCCACCTGCCACCTTGGGTGGTACACAGACATGAATATTGGTTTCAAATACTACACTTATATTACAGAAGAACTTCCGGATATATGCCGTCGTTTTTTCCCCGGAATCTCACATGAACGTAAAGATACGTTTATTGCGGGAAACTCTATGGGCGGTTATGGCGCGTTTAAAATCGCACTCAGAAATCCGGGCAGATATGCTAAGGCAGCGAGCCTTTCCGGTGGTTTTGATATAGATACAAACGTAAGACAAAAATCAGATGCGTTTTATCCTACCCTATGGGAAGATATTTTTGGTCCCTATGAGACAATCCGCGGAGGTGAGAATGATCTTTTTGCTATCTCACGAGGATTGGAAATGAGTAAAGAAACAATCCCTGCGCTTTATATGTGGTGCGGTACAGAAGACTTTTTGTATGAACAGAACCTTGCCATGAGAAATCATCTCAGAGCATACGGCTTCTCACTGAGATACAAAGAAACAGTTGGTGATCATAGCTGGAAATACTGGGATCGTGAAATTCAGGATATTTTGGACTGGTTCCTTGACAACAGAGAGGAGGTTGACTGATATGGCTTTTATACATGTGGAATTTTTCAGTGAAACGTTACATATGGCAGCAGCAGCAGAGGTTGTTCTTCCACAGGCCGCAAAAACTGAGATTGGTATAAACGTAAAAGAAAGCACAGACGGAAAACATCCTGTTTTATGGCTACTCCACGGAGCCACAGATGACTCTACTACCTGGTCAAGAAGGACGTCTATTGAACGGTATGCTTCCAAAATGGGGCTGGCTGTGGTCATGCCCAGTGCGCATCTCAGTTCATACAGCAACATGGAACATGGCGGTAATTTCTACGATTATATTACAGATGAACTTCCTACTGTTATGAAAAACTTTTTTCCACTTTCTGAGAATGCAAAGGATAATTTTATTGCGGGAAACTCCATGGGTGGTATCGGTGCCCTAAAAATAGGCATTAATCATCCGGAGCGATACAGTGCTATCGGCTGCTTTTCAGCCGGCGCAGGCACAGGACGTCCTTTGGGTAATCTGGGGAATCTTTTTGACAACGAGAGCTATAACATGCGAAATAAAATGCAGTATGGAGGAAAAGATTTATCCGGCACATATGAAGATACTTATTACATGGCTGAAAAAAACAAAAGTCTTTCGGTCCTGCCCCGAATCTTTCATTCCTGCGGAGCAGATGATTTTCTGATAAAAGAAGCTCATAAAACCAGAGATTTTTTTCAGAATATGGCTGGAAATCCATACAATTATATTTACGAGGAACATCCAGGCGTCCACGGATGGGAATATTGGGATGAACATATTGAAGATTTTCTCCGTTTTCTAAATCTGGATATGTCTCATGAACGAGATATTAAAAATTAGTCTAAAATTATTTTAAACGATTCTAATTTCTATATTCACAGAAAAACAGAGATTCCGGCCGCATTCATGCGCCGGAATCTCCACTCTTCCGCCCTTAAAAGTCAAAGATCTGTTCTCTATTTTTCAATCACCAGTGCCTCATAAGGTCTCAGCCTGATACTGGAGGCAGCTTCCTGCTCCTTATAATTGCCGATCAGCACCTTTTTGCCGACAAATTCTTCAGGCACGCCGAAGACCGTCTCCTCCTCTGTGAAGTTGCAGACAACCAAAAGCTTTTCATCTCCCAGACTGCGTGAGTACACAAAAAGTTTTTCATCTTCCGGCATCAGCAGTTCATAATGTCCGTATACGATGATTTCTTTTTCCCTTCTTAGACGAATCAGTTCCTTATAATAGGAGAATACGGAATCTGCCCGTTTCACCTGCTCCTCTGCGTTGATATCTTCATAGTTAGGGTTTACCTTCATCCAGGGAGTTCCCATAGAGAAGCCTGCATTTTTACCGGCAGTCCACTGCATAGGTGTTCTGGAATTATCTCTGCTCTTGTAGCGCAGATACCGCATCATGGTCTCACCGTCGATTTTTCCGCTGTCCACATATTCGTGATATGCATTGATACTCTCAATGTCACAGAAATCATCTACGGTGTCAAACTCCATATTTGTCATACCCAGCTCCTCGCCCTGGTATACATAGGGTGTTCCCTGCATCATGTGCAGACAGGTTGCCAGCATTTTGGCAGATACTTCACGATATCTCACACTGTCGTTGCCAAACCGGGAGACTACTCTGGGCTGGTCATGATTCGTCCAATAAAGGCTGTTCCATGCTGTTCCTTCCAGCTCATTTTGCCATTTTGACAGATTTTCCTTCAGTTCTGTGAGCTTCACCTTCCTGTCGCTCCACTTGGAAAACTCTCCGCCGTCCAGACCCATGTGTTCAAACTGGAAGACCATATTCAGCTCTGTTCCCTTTTCAGAGGCATATCTCTTTGCCTCCTCAATGGTAACACCGGCACATTCTCCCACTGTGAGCAGATCGTATTTTGACAATACCCTCCGGTTCATCTCCTGCAGGTATTCGTGGACATGAGGGCCGTTCTGCACGTATGGAGACGCATCTCCATGAAGACCATCACGCACTTCCCCGTCGGGAAGCCCCTCCGCTTTGGAAATCATGCTGATCACGTCCATACGGAAACCGTCGATCCCCTTCTCACACCACCAGTTCATCATGGAAAATACTTCATCCCGAACTTTTGGGTTCTCCCAGTTCAGATCCGGCTGCTTTCTGGAAAACATATGTAAATAGTACATATCTGTATTCTCATCATATTCCCATGCGGGACCATTAAAAACAGATCCCCAGTTATTTGGCTCTTTTCCGTCCTTTCCCTCACGCCAGATATAATAATCACGATACGGGTTATCCGTTGATCTTCTGCTCTCCATAAACCAGGAATGTTCATCTGAAGTATGGTTTACCACCAGGTCCATCACAATTTTTATCCCTCTTTCATGGGCCTGTTCCAGCATTCTGTCAAAATCCTCCATAGTGCCGAACTCTTTCATGATGGCCTGGTAATCACTGATGTCATAACCGTTGTCATCGTTGGGTGACTGGTAAACCGGTGAGAGCCATATCACATTAATGCCCAGTTCCTGCAAATAATCCAGCTTACTGGTAATACCGTTAATATCCCCAATCCCGTCTCCGTTGCTGTCGCAAAAACTCCTTGGGTAAACCTGATAAACCACACTTTCTTTCCACCATGCTTTTTTCATAATTCTTTCTCCTTTTTACTTTTATGCTTTCACTGCACCGTTGGTAACACCGCTGATAACCTGTTTCTGCGCAAACAAATAGAAGATCACAATAGGCAGAAGGGCCAGCAGGTATGACGCAAAGGCCAGGCTGTAGTCAGTTGCAAATTCCCCTTTAAACACATACTGCGCGAGCTGCAGTGTCTGATTCTTCTGGTCGCTGATAATGACCAGAGGCATAGTAAAGTCGTTCCAGCACCACAGGAAGGTAAGTATGGCCACTGTGGCGTTCATAGGCTTCAGAACTGGGAAAATGACCTTGTAAAACATCTGAAACGTATTTGCCCCGTCAATGGTTGCCGCCTCATCAAGAGCTGTGGGTATGGACTTTATATATCCGGAATAAAGGAAGATGTTCATGGGCAGACCCATGACAATATAAAGTACGATCAAGCCCGGTACGTTGTCCATATGGAAAAAACTCACCTGCTTTACCAATGGCAGCATAATGATATTAAAGGGAATGAACATGGCACTGATCAAAAAATAGTAAATAAAATCATACAGTTTCCTGCCCCTGTTCCTTGTAATGGCAAAGGCCATGAAGGAATTTGTGGCAATCGTTCCCGCAACGGAAACGACTGTGATGATCAGTGTGTTTTTGAAGGTAACGAAAAAATTCGTCTTTTCAATGGCCGTTATAAAATTCTCAAAATGCAGTTTGTCCGGGAAAGCCAGCACGGACTGGGCGATCTGTTCCGGTGTTTTCAGAGCGATGACTACCGTGATATAAAGCGGAAACAAAATGACAACTGCTGCCAGTGCAAACAGAACAACTGTGAGTATCGTATTGTTTTTCTTGTTCTTCAGCATCTCTTACGCCTCCCTCTTCTCTAAAACTTTTGTCTGGAACAATGAGATCACAGCTATGACAATGAAGAAGATCACCGCATTGGCTGACTGATACGCATACTGCGCACCGGAAAATCCCTGCTTGTAAATGAGTACCGAAATAGACTGTGTGGATGTACCCGGTCCTCCGTTTGTCATTGCTATGATCTGGTCAAATACCATGAGGAAGTTCTTTACACAGAGCACCATGTTGATGGTAAAAAACGGTGCGATCAGCGGGAAGGTCATCTTCCAGAATGTAGTCCATTTGCCCGCCCCGTCTATGCTGCTGGCCTCGTAAATATCTGTATCCACAGTCTGCAGGCCAGACATATAGATTATGGTGTTAAAGGCAACTGCCTGCCACACACCTACCACCAGAATACCAATCCAGGCCAGATTTTCCTGGCCGAGAATATTCGTGCTTAAAAATCCAATCCCCAGTTTCTGTCCCAGATCCGGCAGAACATTGGAGAAAATAAAGTTAAATACAAAGCTGACGATCAGGGCACTCAGCATGTAAGGCAGGAAATAAATAGCCTTCAGTGCATTTTTACATCTGATCTTTGCATTGAGCGCCAGGGCCAGCAGAAGGCTTATCACATTGACCAGTATGGTGGCACAGACTGCATATTTAAATGTAAACTTGTAGGCATCTCCGATCGCCTCGTCTCCCCACAGTTTCAAATAATTGGCTATCCCTACGAAATCCCAGGTCCCGTATCCCTTCCAGTCTGTAAAGCTGTAAAAAATCCCTTTCAAAAAGGAAAATGTGTGAAAGGTGAAAAACAGTACCAGCATCGGTATGATGATCGCCATATAAGCTCTGTTCTTTTTCATGATCCATCCCCCTAAAAACTGTTGTATTTGTCGTATTCTTTATCCAGTTTCTTCAAAAACTCTTCCACATCTCCCCTGCTGCCCACAAAAGTCTGCAGCGTCACAGTGAAATCAAAACCTGTGGGGTAATAATGGTCCGCGAAATCTCCGATATTATCATCGGCAAACTTCTCCGCAACACCTGCCACACTGGCATTGTCCTGCACGACAGTGTCCACAGACGGAAAAGCAAACTGGTCTTCTATATATGCCTTAACCTTTTCGTCCTGAAAGATAAAGCTGATAAAATCTTTTGCCAGTTCCTCCTCCTTGGTATCTTTGTATATGGTCGGCATCACATCAATACCGGAGATAATGGCATTTTTGCTCTCATCATTTGTGACGGGAAGGGCAAACATATCAAGGTTTACGTCAGGATTGGCTTTCTGGATATTGGGGATCGCCCAGTTTCCCTGGAACATCATAGCTGCCTTGCCGTTGGCAAAATCAATATTTCCGTCGTCATATCCTTTTCCCAGAAGATCCTTCTGCCCGTACTGGGTAAGTGTCAGAATCTTCTCAGCCGCCTCCTCATGGGTTCCCAGGAAAGTTGTCTTTCCCTCTCTCCTATCCAGGAAAAAATCCATTCCGGCCAGGTCATATGTCATAGGGATCCACAGGGGGCCACCTGTCCAGGAATCCTTCAAAGTAAAATAGAACGGCTGTATCCCCGCACTCTCAAGCTTTCCGCACACATCCATCAGCTCATCCCAGGTCTTGGGGATTTCCAGGCCCTGTTCATTAAAAATATCCACATTGTAAATAATACCTTCCGCGTTGGTGGCATATGGCAGACCGAAAAGCTTTTCCTCCTGGTCAGGATTCAGGTTGTACACCTGCTCTTTATATGCCTCCTTGATCCTGCCGGCCTCTTCCATATCACTTAGATCCATAAGGATCTCCGCCTCGGACATGTCACGGAAGGTCATATCTCCTCCCATAAAAATAATATCCGGAACACGGTTTTTGGTAAGCTTAGTCCGAAGAACCGTAGACGCATCCGGCGGAGAGTTAAATTCAATGGTCACCTCCGGGTGCTCCTGTGTATAATCATCAATAAAGGACTGCAGAATTGCCTGATTCTCCATCTTGGTAGAGAAAATTTCCAGATGGTTCTTTCCTTTTTCCCCGCAGCCTGTCATCAGCAGAGCACAGCCCGCAAGAACTGCAGCGGCTAACAATCTGTTTTTCATATGTTTCTCCTTTCACTCAGCAAAAACAAAAGACGTTTTGCGCAAAACCTTTTCTATCTGTCACAAATTATAGCAACAAGACAGAAACAGCACAATAGGTTTTGCGCAAAACGTCTTTTTATACAATTAACACATTATCTTTTTGTAGATTTTCACTATAAGGACTTTTGTTTCACAGAATCTCTGATCACTACCTCTACGGGAAGCCTCTCCTGTCCCCGGAATTCTTCTCCCTGGATCAGGCTGGTCAGCCGCTTCACAGCCTCCTGGCCTTTTTTCATGATATTCTGGCGGACTGTGGTGATCTCCGGTCTACATATCTCCGCATAGGGGCTGTCATCAAATCCTGCCACAGACACATCCCCCGGAATATCCACACCTTTGTCCTGAAGAAAATGAATGGCTTCCAACGCATAGAAATCCGATGCAAAAAAGAGCGCGTCGCGGCTTTTTAAATCCTCCAGACTGTCCTCCAGCCATTCCTTCCGCATTTCCCTGTTCTCCGGCATGATCCTGCGTCCGGCTGCCGCTCCCTTCTCTCCAAATTCCCCCACAGCTCTCTGCACCCCCAGCCAGCGCTCATGGTCCACGCCCACATCATTATCCGCAAGAAACAGAATATTCTTATGTCCCTGCTCTGCCAGAAATTTTCCCATGGCATAGCCGCCCTCAAAATCCTGCAGGCCTATGTTGGCCACCTTCTTCTCCCCGTAATAGTTGTCAATACTCACCAGGGGAATCTGGCACTTCTCACTCAGTTCCAGGTTCTCCTCTGAGGACAGACCCAGGGTGATCAACCCCTCCACCTTCCAAGTGGCGGCCAGCTTCCAGCTTTCTTCCTGCGAATTGGCCAGATGAAAAAGCATATAATAATTCTGTCTGTAGATCTCCAGCTCCAGAGAATTCAGTATTACGCTTGTAAAAGGGTCAGAGGCAATGCTTCTTCGTTTCCCCTCCCTCTCTCCGATCAGCACACCGATCAATCTGGAACGGTTCTCAGCCAGCATCAGAGCGCTCATACTGGGAATGTACTGGTTTTTTTCCAGAATCTTCTGGATCTTATCAATATTGGCCTTGGAGACCTTTTTTGTATTTCCATGAATAACATTGGAGACTGTGGTTGGACTCACCCCAGCCTCCTTTGCAATATCCTTTATCCTGATCATATGTAAAAACTCCTTCTATATTTTCAAAAATCCTGATACGAATTTGAGGAGCAGGTTGGAATCATAGAGCCACTTTGTAATAGGGTTCTCTTTTGCCATCTCCACAGCAGCCCTTCCCCAATCCGTACTCCAGAACAGGGTGACCACCAGAAAAAACACCCAGACAATGAGAAGCCCCTGCACACAGCCTGCCGCCGCTCCCGCCGTGCGGTTCAGCAGGCTGAGCACCGGCAGACTGAAGATGCTGTCAAGAGCCGCCACGGCAAACCGCAGGATCAGAGACACCACAAAAAATGTGACCAGAAAAGACAAGCTGTTGACGATCATATGGGCAATGGATGAGGACAGATACCCTGCAAAAACCTCTGCCAGAGAATTCCCATAGGATTTCCCGCTTTCCTTCAGCATGCTTTTCATACTTTCCGGCAGAGGAAGCTCTTCGATGAAGGCTGTCTGATCCTGTTCTCCAAGCTCTCCTTCCAGACCTGCTGCTATGGATGCACTGCACTTTTCCTCGATCGTATCATAGATCGGTGTTTTCTCCTCCACAAAATCCACCACATAAGGGTTCAGAAAATAGACAAGCACCATGCTCACAAGAATGGAAAACATAGCTGCGACTGTCCTGATAAACCCTCTGCGTATTCCATTCATAATACATAATACAAATACAGCAAGTACAACAATATTAAGCCAATTCATAATTTTCTCCTATGTTGAATCCCAATGTAGATTTACAGACCGACGGAACCGATTCTTAGACGCCTCCGGATAAACGAAGCTGCCGCGTATCCGCCGGCAGCTCCCACATCTTTTTTACTATTTTAATTTGATCGTCTTGATTCCATTCTCAGACACTAGAATATACCGGTTGGAACCCATTTTGAAAATGTCTTTGATGACTCCCTCATCCATATTTCCATTGAACTTCTCAATCCCGCTCAAAGAATACATGGATACCTGACTGTCATTATTCATAATGATCATATCATCACTGATACGGATATTCTTATATTCCATATTAAAACTGCGGCTGAATTTTTCTTTTCCGGAAAGGTCATATACCGTCATTTTGTATTTCTCGTCTTTCCCGTCACTTTTTGAAACAAGTCCCACATAGTTTTCATTATAAAAAGTGCTGACTATGTCTGTCTTGATCTCCTTTTTCGTCTTCTCCTTGGGCACACTGCCGCCCTCATATATGGAGAATCCATCATCCCTGAAAGCCGCTGAAACACCGCTTCCCAGGTACACCACCTGTGGAACTACTACGCCGTCATATGTAAATCCGGCAACGATATTGTCAATCTCTCCCTGTCCTTCATCGCCAAAATTATAAAAGGCCACATAACTGGTGGTCTGTCCGTCCTCCACATAGAGATAGGAGATCATGATCAGCTTTCCGTCAGGGGAAACAGCCAAATCTACCGGATATCCGGGGCTGTCTATTCTGGTCTGGTTTTCTGCGATCAGGCTGCCGTCTGTGGCATAGAAATCAATCCATGTCTTCTCTCCGTCCTGGAGAATGGCCGCCACTACACCACTCTGAGCCACTCTTGCCTTGAGGATCGGCATACTGGTCTCCACAGCACCAACGGGAGCATCCTTCTTGAAGATATACATCAGGGTGCCTTCCTTGTCAGCCACCACTGCTGTCTCCTCCCGGACGTCCGCCACGGGATCTGTCATCTCATAGCTCTGCTTCCAGACTGTCTCCTGCTTCTGGTTCAGCAGTGACGCACCGTCCGATGCATATTTGAGAACACAGTCCCCAAGCTTTACATAACCGGCTGACTGTACATCCTCATTCTTGGCTGAGGACTGTACGGAATACTTGTGATATGTTCTGCGCTGTATTACCACCACGGCGATAATGACCACAGCTATGACGATCAGGGCAGCTATTAAGACGCGCTTTAGCTGCTGCCTTCTGTGTCTGCGGGATTTCTTTTTTCTTTTTTCGTTTGTTTTATTATCTTCCATTCACTTTTCCTTATTGAATCTGTAACTGTTTTCGGCTATTATAGCACAAAATTCTACGGGAGTAAAATTTTTTGTCCTGGGAAAATAAAATCTTCCGGAGACAGGCCGTTCAAGGCACAGATTTCTTTGATTTTAGAGCTGTTGCCATAGTATCTCATACTGATACTGGTTATAGTGTCGCCCTCGTGAATGGTATAGGACTGGTGTGCGGAACCTGCAGTCTGGCCGGAATCCGTGTCATCACTGTCATTCTGCGCTTTCCCGCTGTCTGCACTGTCCTTGCTGTCTTTACTGCTCTTGCTGTCTTTGCCGTCGGACTGGCTGTCTGTTTTTGCATCTGTTCCTGATGCATCCTTACTGCTGCCGTCTGTATTTTTCTCTGCCGCATCGTCACCCTGAACTTCCGCATTGTCCTTTTGCTCATCTGTATCCTTCCTGTCTCCGGAAGTGTTGTCCTCTGCGCCGGAGGCAGGATCTGCCGCACCGGTATCAGCGCCGCTGTTTTCAGCGTCTGTCCCTGCCGCATCTTTATCTGCCCCATCCTGATTCTCCTCTTTCTGATTCTCAGAAACCAGGCCGTTGACCGGTTTTGTCTCAACCAGTTCCTTGCCGCTGTTTTTATCGTCCAGCTTGGAGATGACCGTCTCTGTCTTTTTCAGTTTTTGATAATCATTGAGATACAGGACGCCCACAGCCAGCACAGCCACCATCATACATACGCTGGCAGTGCGGAACACAGGGATATTTTTCGTCTGTTTCTTCCCTTCAGACTTTGTCTCCACTTTTTTCCGGAATGTCTTCACTGCCTGGTCACTGACCTGCTCGCTTTTCGTCTCAGCCTTGTCATTCTGGGCCACCAGAAAGTTCTGCATAGGTTCATTTTTTTCATAGTAAATATAAAAACCCGGCTGTCTTGACAATTCTCCGTCATCATATCGGTAAAACGCTTCTTCTTTTTCAAGGGGTTCCATCACCATGAGCACCTTGTCATTGCCGCCGAAATGATCCAAATGGGTCCGGCAGATAACCTCGTGCAGCTCCATGGAGCATCCGGGAATGGACAGGTACCATCCCACAATTTCCTGATCCGGAAAATATTCCTTGTTCTTCTCATACACGTGATTCCATATTTCCCTGGTAAAGGAAAGGTGTTCTTCAGTAATTTCCATGTCAGGGAGCACAACGGCACTTTTCACAAAAAGGTAGGAAACGCCTTCTTTCCAGTTGGCCTGTCCCAGAAGAATCGCTGCTTTTCCTTTTGAAGAATTTCCGGAAGAGATTCTACAAAGGTAAGTGTACGCATAATCTTCTATATAGATTTTTTGTGTTTCGTTGACTTCTCCTATCTGGCGTATGTTGTTGGGAATGCGGAAGAATCCTTCATTTCCCTCAGGCTTTTGTTTTTCTTTTTCGTAGACTATTTCTATCATAAAGATTCACCCCTTTGGGCAACAGGATAGCACGAATAGTCTGCGAAATTTAGCGGATTAAGAAAGGTACATGCCTTTTTTTAACGACAAACATCCCGTTAAAAAGACAGGATAAAGAGAGGAAAAAACGGACAAAATAGGGGAAAGAAAGGATGGATAAAAATATGGACACACACCTTGATACGCCCGTTTACTATATTGAAAGCCGCACAGACCGGGCCGGTAACAAAATCGGCTCCCTGCTTACAGAACTATACGCCAAATCCGACAGCAATTTTGAAGAACTTGTCTTCCTGTGTATTGGAAGTGACCGCATAACCGGGGACAGTCTCGGCCCTCTCATAGGCCACCGCCTGTCAAAAGAACATCTGAACCGATGCAGTATATACGGCACCCTCGCCAACCCTGTCCATGCCCTGAATCTCCAGGAAACCGTGGAATCCGTAAAAAAAGAACATCCCAACAGCCTGACTGTGGCCATCGACGCATCCCTGGGTTCCAAAAAGCACCAGGGCTATGTCACCGTAGGACAAGGCTCCCTGGAGCCGGGTCTGGGTGTAAAAAAGAAACTGCCCCCGGTAGGCGACATATCCATTACCGGTATTGTCAACCTGTCGGGAGCATTTGAGCATTTTCTTCTGCAGACAACACGTCTGTCCACAGTCATGGAACTGGCAGATGCCATTGTCTCAGGGATCCTGGTGGCGCATCGTCAATACTTTGGCACACGCCGCCCATCTCTTCTGGCCTTCTTCCATCCGGAGGAGGAGCGCCGGCGCAGCCTGACGAAATTGACCTCACTGTCTGCGGAATCCGCGGCTGCCAAACCAAAGGGGAGCTGATAATCCTGGTAACGGTAATCCTCGCCGAAGACTCTTTTCATCAGTTGCTTTGCCATATAATAAATACCCCTTGGGAACCAGGCATGGTAGTAATACCTGCCAATCTCACAGGTTCCGCAATATTTATCCGTCAGGGTAATGATCCATGCCTCTCTGTGCATGGGCGGAACCGGAGTTACCGGAAACATGTGCTTTAAAATAATTTCTTCTTCCAGCTTATTGAGCTGGAAGTATTTTTTTGCATTGTGCAGCGCAGCATGCGGATGGGTCATGGCATGTACCGGATCACCTGTCTTTTTCCTGTGTCCTCTCCAGTCATAGAGAAACAGATCGTGCAGCATCCCAGCCCTTGCCGCTGATCTGGCGTCCAGACCAAAGAATTTGCAGATACGGAAATTATAATAGGCCACATTCAGACAATGCTGGTAGCAGTTTGTCTCACAGTGATGGGGATACTCCTTCATCCTGAGCACATAAGGATGATGGACCAGATCCTTTATACACTCATAAAACTCCTCATTCCCTTCATCCTTAACTGTACTCACATGAGAGGACTTCCTTCTGAACAACCCCTTACGCTTCATATATGTCATACTCCTTTATGCCTTTTTCATACTTTCTGCAGAACTTCATTGCTGCATAGAAAGTCCGGGGGACTTTTCCGGGTAATAAAAGGGATGCCCCCTGCCGGTGACATCCCTCACATCAACCAGGTTTCTAACCTGATTTTAAAACATATATTATTTTTTGTAAAGGCCTGTTGTTCACAGCCGGAATCTTACACAAACGCTTTTACTTTCGCATAGATACCGTTTGCATCAATGCCGTATTTCTCCAGCAGCTTTACTGCAGGGCCGGACTCACCGAATACATCATTGATACCGATCCTCAGCATTTTTGTGGGTGCCTTCTCGCTCAGAACCTCGGCAATAGCTCCACCCAGTCCTCCGATCACAGAGTGCTCTTCCACAGTAACCACTTTGCCAGTCTCCTGTGCTGCTTTCACAACCAATTCCTCATCCAGAGGTTTGATCGTATGGATGTTTACCACTTTTGCGTCAATTCCGTCTGCAGCCAGTTTCTCAGCGGCAGCCAAAGTCTCACTTACACAGAGACCTGTAGCAAAAATAGTCACATCTTTTCCTTCTCTCAAAACGATACCTTTTCCGATTTCAAATTTATAATCCGGCTTGTCATTGATAACCGGAACAGCCAGACGTCCGAATCTCAGATAAACAGGACCTTCATGCTGATATGCAGCCTCAACCGCAGCTTTTGCCTCAACATCATCGGAGGGATTTAAGATAACCATTCCCGGGATCGTACGCATCAGAGCCATGTCCTCGTTGCACTGATGTGTCGCGCCGTCTTCACCTACGGAGATACCTGCATGGGTAGCGCCGATCTTCACATTCAGATGCGGATATCCGATGGAATTGCGCACCTGCTCATAAGCACGTCCTGCCGCGAACATGGCAAATGTGCTGGCAAAGGGAACTTTTCCGGTAGTTGACATACCTGCTGCAATACCCATCATATCACATTCCGCAATACCGCAGTCAATATGACGCTCCGGAAATGCCTTCTGGAATGTACCGGTTTTTGTAGCACCTGCCAGGTCGGCGTCCAGGACTACCAGGTTGTCGTATTTTTTGCCTAACTCTACTAATGCGTTTCCATAGCTTTCTCTGGTTGCGATCTTCTTTACTTCTGACATAATGCTTCACCTGCCTTTTCCAAATCCGCCATAGCGATTTCATATTCTGCATCATTCGGAGCTTTTCCATGCCATCCGGCAGAATTCTCCATAAAGGAAACACCTTTTCCCTTCACTGTCTTCATAATGATCGCAGTGGGCATTCCCTTTGTCTCTCTGGCCTCTTTGAAAGCTGCCTCAAGCTGGTCAATGTCATTGCCGTCTGCAACATTGATCACGTGGAAGTTAAAGGCTTCAAATTTTTTGTCAATCGGGTACGGAGAACAAACATCTTCTATGCTTCCGTCAATCTGAAGTCCGTTGTTGTCCACAATCACTACCAGGTTGTCCAATTTTCTAAAGCCGGCAAACATAGATGCCTCCCAAACCTGGCCTTCCTGGATCTCACCGTCTCCCAGAAGTGTATAGACACGATAGTCTGCACCATCCATCTTGGCAGACAATGCCATACCTACTGCCGCAGAGATGCCCTGTCCCAGGGATCCGCTGGACATATCAACACCCGGGATATGTTTCATATCCGGATGTCCCTGCAGATAAGAGCCGAGATGACGCAGTGTCTTCAAGTCCTCCACCGGGAAATAGCCTCTCTGTGCCAGTGTGGAATAAAGACCAGGTGCTGTGTGGCCCTTAGAAAGAACAAAACGGTCACGGTCTGCTTTCTTAGGCTCTTTGGGATCTATATTCATTTCCTGAAAATACAGATAAGTAAATAAATCTGCTGCTGATAATGATCCGCCCGGATGTCCGGCTTTTGCGGAATGGACAGCAGTCACGATGCCTTTGCGGACTTCGTTGGCTGTCTTCTGAAGTTCTAACTTGTTCATTTCTTCCTCCTGATTGTTTGTTCTGTGACCGGCTTTTAGCCTGATCGTATACAGTTATATTATTCGCCGAAAACTGCAATATAGTCTTTCTGGAATTTCTCGATACCCTGATCTGTCAAAGGATGTTTTGTCATCTGCTCCAGAACCTTGTAAGGTACAGTAGCGATGTCAGCACCTGCCAGAGCACACTCTGTCACATGCATCGGATGACGTACACTCGCTGCGATGATCTCTGTATCAATACCTGCAACCTGGAAAATCTCTACGATCTCACTGATCAGATCAGTTCCGCATACGGAGATATCATCCAGTCTGCCCAGGAACGGGGAAACATAAGTTGCGCCTGCTCTTGCTGCCAGAAGCGCCTGGTTAGAAGTAAACACTAATGTAACGTTGGTTTTGATGCCCTCTGCATTCAGAACTTTGACCGCCTTTAATCCCTCTGTTGTCATAGGAATCTTAACGATCATATTCGGATGGATAGCTGCGATCTCGCGGCCCTCTTTGATCATGCCTTCCGCGTCTGTTGTGGTGGCTTTTACCTCACCGCTGATGGGTCCGTCTACGATAGATGTGATCTCTTTGATAACCTCGTTAAAGTCACGTCCTTCTTTCGCGATCAGGGATGGATTTGTGGTCACTCCACAGATGATCCCCATGTCATTTGCCTTACGGATGTCTTCTACATTTGCAGTGTCGATAAAAAATCTCATATTCTTTTCCTCCGTTCAAAACCTTTGCTTTGTTTTTTGATACACTCAGTTTACCCCATAAAGCATTCCTTCGCAAGTACAGTTGTTTCTATAAATAATTTAATTTGTTAATAAACTCATTTTTTATTAATTGTTTCCGATGGTTTTACAAAATCCGACTTGCACAATCCTATTATTTTCAGGATTTTGTTTTGATATTATTACTAATAATAAAATGGAATTCATTTAATTTATTTTGTTTTTTTCTTCTTTTTCTGCTTTTGTTTTACATAGCCTGTGGTCTTGCGTACGATCAGCTTCGGCTCATACTCAATATGATAGATGCTGGTGGGTTCACTGTCAGAATATGTATTCATGAAGGATTCAATCTTGCGCATGATAATGTCGCAGGCATCGCGCCCTTTAAGCGGAACAAAGTGCTCTATGGTAGTGAGAGACATATGTGACATACCGGAAAATATGATATTGTCGCAGCCAAGAACAGACACGTCACCGGGAATCTTATATTTTTCCTCCTGGAGAGCATCCATGATGCCAAAGGCCATCATGTCGTTGAGGCCTGCAAATGCAGTTACCTTTCTCGGCCCTGCCAGGATCTCTTTTGTCAAGTTATACCCCATCCTGTATTCCGAGTCAATGCTCGGCAGCTGGTCATCCAGAGCGTCATCTGCCGCTTTTATGATGACATGGTCACCCAGACCCTCTTTCTCATACTCCTCCACAAATCCTGCCACACGCTTTGAGCGCTGCTGCTGCCTTTTCGTGAGAGGAGGCGCGATAAAGGCCACGTCCCGGTGTCCTAAGTCCAGAAGATGTCTGGCCATAAGGCTTCCCACCTTGGTATTGTCCTGATTGATGGCATCCACTTCCACCCGCTCCCTGTTGCTTATAATGACCAATGGGATTTTCTTTGCCAATTCCTCCACCTGTGACATGTATACAGGACTCGGGTTAAAGGTATAGATGATACCCGCCGGGATAACGGTGTGCATCATCTTCAGGTACTGTTCCTCCAGCTTTAACTCTCTCTGGGTGTCACAGGTGAAGACCGCGTATCCTTTTTCCTTGGCCACTTTTTCAATTCCCTGCAGAAGCATGACATAATAAGGGTTCGTGAGCGTTGGACAGAAGACTATGATCAGCCTGCTGTTGCCGGCATCCTTTCTCGGACGTCTCTTTGGGATGTTGTATCCCATCTCCCGGGCAGTCTCCTCCACCTTCTGAATCGTCTCTTTTGAGAAGGAGACATTGTACTTTTTATTCAGCACCATGGATACCGTAGCTTGGGAGACTCCCGCTGCTTTGGCGATATCCGTGGACGTCACTTTCTTCTTCATGTTAAAGCTCCTATAGTTCTACCCTTCCCTCCAGTGCCCGAAGAAGGGTTACCTCATCAATATATTCCAGGTCACCGCCCACCGGAACACCACTGGCGATACGGCTCACCCTAATGCCTGTAGGCTTCACAAGCTTACTGATATACATAGCTGTAGTCTCACCCTCCAGACTGGAATTGGTGGCAATGATCACCTCCTCAATGTCGTCCTTTGAAAGGCGCTGCATCAGTTCCTTTAACTTAATGTCATCGGGACCGATCCCCAGCATAGGAGAAATTGCACCATGCAGCACATGATACACCCCTTCAAATTTACCGGTCTTCTCATATGCCGCCAGATCCCTGGTATTTTCCACCACCATAATGACTTTCCTGTCTCTTCTGGGGTTATTGCAGATTGGGCAGATCTCCTGGTCTGTCAGGGTATAACAGTTCTTACAATACTGTACGTTTGCCTTGGCATTCACAATAGAGGCAGAAAGCTCTTCTACCTGGTCTTTGGGCATGTTCAGAATGTGGAATGCCAGGCGCTGGGCTGATTTAGCCCCAATGCCCGGCAGACGGGAAAGCTGCTCAATTAATTTGTTGATATGACTGCTGTAGTATTCCAATTTTTTTCACCTCTGCGGTATATTGCCGCTTAGAACGGGAATCCGCCGCCAAGGCCACCGAGACCTCCTGTGAGCTTAGACATAAGAGCTGCTGACTCTTCCTCCATCTTGCGCAGGGCTTCATTGGTCGCTGCCATGATCAGGTCCTCCAGCATCTCGATATCATCCGGGTCAACGACTTCCTCAGCCAGCTTTACCTTAGTGATCTCCTTTTTACCGGAAACGGTCACTTCCACGGCTCCGCCGCCTGCGGCTGCGGTAAATTCCTTCTCTTCCAGTGCTTTCTGATTCTCCTCTGCCTGACGCTGCATTTTCTGCGCCTGTTTCATCAGGTTATTCATGTTTCCGGGCATTCCCATTCCCGGAAATCCTCCTTTTTTTGCCATGTTCAAATCCTCCTATTCTTCCTCTTCCATTTCTTCTACAACTACATCCATACGGATATTCTGTTCGATCAAATCATCTACGGAAATCGATGCCAGCCCCGCGGGTCCTTTGTTTTCCCCGCCTGCAAGTAAAAGCTCGATTTCCACACTCTTTCCTGTTTTCTTCCGGATGATCTCTTTGAGCATAGGTATGGTATCCGGATTGTCCATACAGATTTTTGCCTGGAAATTTCCAAACTCCACGTACAAGACAGGTTCTCCTGTATTGCCATTGTATTTCGGCGTGGAAGTCAGAAGCATCTGCTGCAGGAATCCCTTTGTCTCCCGCACAACGGAGTTCCAGTTCTTCTTAATATACTGCAGGTCCTCAGGTGCCGCTTTCTCAGGCTTCGCCTCCGGTTCTGACAAAGTTTCCTCCGGCATGATATGGGAGGCTGTAGCTTCTACAGATGGGGCATATTCCCCGGCCTGCACCGCTCCTGTCACTACAATGCCGTTTTCCAGTTTTTCCTCCAATACCCGGATCCTGTCAAACAGAGAATCCAGATTGGTCTCCATAACCGGCTGACAGAGCTTTATCAGAGCGATTTCCACCAGCACCCTCTTCTGTGATGCATAGCGGATCTGGTTGGACAGTTCTGAAAAAATGCGGATATAGCGCATCAGCGTCTCCGCATCCAACATCCGGCCTTCCTCCTTTAGAAGCTCCATATTCTCCGCGGAGACATCTACCGCTTCCTCCGGCGCATCCGAAGTCTTCACAAGGAGCAGATTCCGCAGATACCAGATGAAATCCGCCACAAACTGTCCCAGTTCCCTGCCTTGGATGATCAGGTCTTCCAGGGTTCTTATGGCCCCTGCCGTGTCCTGCTTCAGGATCAGGCGGAGAAGCCTGCTGAACACCTGCGTATCCACAGCGCCCAGCACATCCAGGGCCTTTTCATATGTCAGCGTCTCACCCAGATAAAAAGCGATACACTGGTCCAGCAGGGAGAGCGCATCACGCATGGAACCGTCTGCCGCCTTTGCAATATAGCGGATAGCCTTCTCCTCCACGTCTGTGCCTTCCTTATCCATCAGTTCTGTAAGCCTTGCCGCTATGGTATCCACTGTGATGCGTTTAAAGTCATAGCGCTGGCATCTGGACAGGATGGTGATGGGGATCTTATGTGCCTCCGTGGTGGCGAGAATGAAGATAACATAAGAAGGAGGTTCCTCAAGCGTCTTTAACAGTGCATTAAACGCTCCTGTGGACAGCATATGAACCTCATCTATGATATATACTTTATAACGTCCTTTTGCAGGACGGTAGGCCACTTCCTCACGGATTTCACGAATGTTGTCGACGCCGTTGTTGGAAGCGGCGTCGATCTCTATCACATTCATGGAGGTCCCTGCATTGATGGCCTGACATGTCTCACATTCGTTGCAGGGGCTTCCGTCTACCGGATGTTCGCAGTTGACTGCCTTTGCCAGTATCTTGGCAATGGTAGTCTTACCTGTACCACGGGTGCCGCAAAAAAGATAGGCATGCCCGATCCTGTCCGCTTTCATCTGGTTCTTCAATGTGGTTACAATGTGTTCCTGCCCCTTTACATCTTCAAAATCCTGGGGGCGGAACTTCCGATAAAGAGCAGTATAGCTCATGAAAATTCTCCTTTTTCAGTTAATCCCCGAAACTGATGCCGATCCTTTTTGCAGCCTTGACCAACTGATCATCCGGGGATACCATCTTCAGTTTGCCGGCACATTCCTGAAGCGGGACTTTCTTGATCTTGCCGTTGACGATCCCCACCATGTAACCGTACTCATCTTTCAGGATCAGGCCTGCGGCTGCGGAACCCATATGGGTGGAGAGCACACGGTCATACGGACATGGGCTTCCGCCTCTCTGCATATGTCCCGGAATGGTAATGCGGATATCCAGATCCAGCTTTTCCTTCAGCTCTGCTTCCAGCTTATAGGAAACGGACGGATATTTCTTTGCATTTTCCTCCATTTTTTTCTTCAGCTCTTTCTTGGGAAGTGCTGCGTCTTCTTTGGAAACTGCGCCTTCCGCCACTGCCAGGATGGTAAAGCCTTTTCCGGCTCTGTTCCTCCTCCTGACTGCGTCAGCTATTTTATCAATATCATATGGGATTTCAGGAATCAGGATAATATCAGCACCGCCTGCAATACCGGCGTGCAGGGTAAGCCATCCCACTTTATGTCCCATGACCTCCACAATAAAGATACGGCTGTGGGATGCTGCCGTTGTATGGATACAGTCAATGGCTTCTGTGGCAATATCCACTGCGCTCTGGAAACCAAAAGTCATATCTGTCCCCCAGATATCATTATCTATGGTCTTGGGAAGATGGATAATGTTCAGTCCCTCTTCTCTGAGCATGTTTGCCGTCTTCTGGGTACCGTTGCCGCCCAGGATCACCAGACAGTCAAGACGCAGCTTATAGTACGTCTGCTTCATGGCTTCAACCTTGTCAAGGCCTCTGTCATCGGGCACACGCATCAATTTAAAGGGCTGGCGGGATGTACCCAGGATCGTACCGCCTCTTGTGAGGATACCTGAGAAATCTTTGGCTGAGAGCATTCTGTAGTCTCCGTATATCAGTCCTTTATATCCATCATCAAAGCCGTAGACCTCCAGGTCGTCCAGATTGGAAGCCAAACCTTTTACAACGCCGCGCATGGTGGCATTGAGTGCCTGACAGTCGCCACCGCTTGTTAACAAACCGATTCTCTTCATATATTTCACATCCCATCTTATGATATAGTGTTACATTCTGCACTGTGGGTTTAAGATATAAACCCCATCTGTTTCGACGATTCTGCTCCCACTTATGGCGGCTGGGAGTATTCTCGCCCATTCCGGCGAATAAATTACTCACCTGCATCCATTATAGCTTATTTTATTTTTTACCACAACTCAAAATTTTCTTTTTAGTAAACCATGGTTATCCCCTGTTACTATTCCTTGGAAAAGACCGGGACCGCTGTTTCAATGGCATTCCCCGTGTTTTTCACGGTGAGCTGAAAAACCATATGCTCATTGGGTGTCAGCTCTGTGAGCTTCATAGGGTTCTGCAGGACTTTTCCGCAACTGTAAAAATCCCCTGCCTTTGTCAGTTCCCATGCGATATTTTCCCGGGCCTGTATATCAAAATAGTATGCCGAATCTTCCTCACCTGTATTCCAGATGGAAAATACCTGGCTTCTCTCCTCCCCCGGCTCCATATCTGCAAAAGACAGAAAGGGGTGTTCTGTGATGATATATTCTGGTTGAGCTGATTCTGTCCTCTGATACACACTGCGCCCGGCCGCGGCTTCTGTCTGAGCCCGTTTTGTTTCCCACAGATTTCCTGTAACTGTATTGTGCGCCATCTGGCTCATGGCAGCGCATAGAATCCATATAATAATCTTTTTTCTTCCCATATGCTTGTCCTCCTCTTACATTTTATGCATAAGAAGGCAATTTATTGCATAAAAAGAAAACGGACAGGTATGCGGCCTGTCCGTTTTCTTTCGTTGAGGAATTCAAATTACATTAACACATTTATGGTCGTTTTTTATTATACTACACTCCTCTGCTTTTGTAAAGTGCGGAATCGATTTTTTTTCCTTTCTTTTTCATTGACAAACTGTAAAAAAACCGATATACTTTTAGATACCGTGCAGCCGGGGAGATAGCGGTGCCCTGTACCTGCAATCCGCTACAGCAGGGGTGATGCCAAATCTGAGGGACTTTCTTTGCGGAGCTGCCCTTTATAAGTGGCGCTGACGTCTGGGTCTTGCGCAACAGAACTCTATGAACCGTGTCAGGTCAGGAATGAAGCAGCACTAAGTAGAATCTTCTGTGTGCCGTGAGGGTGCCTGGGCCGAGTTAACTGTAGAGGTAACGTCCGTGAAGGAGTTTCGAGGTGCGGCGCACGGTGAAAAAGAATAGAATAACCTCCACTGTATCGTCATAAGATGAAAGAGACGATTGCAGCGGAGGTTTTTTTGATGAGTTATTGGATGATGCATATAATGGATGCCTACGGGTATCTGGGGATAGCCCTCCTCATTCTGGTGGAGAACCTTTTCCCCCCTATTCCTTCCGAAGTGATACTGACCTTCGGCGGCTTTATGACTACATATACAAAGATGAATATTATAGGCGTTGTACTCTCCTCCACAGTGGGCAGTGTTTTCGGTGCTATTCTTTTATACCAAATCGGACACCTGGTGCCCCAGGAAAAGCTGGAATCTCTTCTGAAAGGCAGGGTTGGCAGGATTCTGCACTTTAAACCGGAGGATGTGGGAAGCGCTATGGAATGGTTTGACAGCAAAGGCAACTATACAGTTCTCTTCTGCCGCTTTATCCCCATTGTGCGAAGCCTCATCTCCATTCCGGCGGGAATGGCCAACATGAACCTTGGCACCTTCCTGTCTCTGACCACCATCGGAAGCTTTATCTGGAACCTGGTGCTGGTATCCCTGGGTGCTGTTGCCGGAACCTCATGGCAGAAGGCCGCAGAATGTCTGGGCACATATACTCAGGTGGCCCGTGTCGTCATTATTGTATTTGCATTGATCGGCATTTTAGTTTACATAAAAAGGCGTTTCCTTCAGAAATGAGGGAAACGTCTTTTTATATAAAGTGCTCATTTTAAAATATCAGCCAGTTTCCTGATATATTCAGGTGTCGTTCCACAGCATCCGCCTACAATATCTGCTCCAGCTTCCGTTAGCACCTTCATATGCTCTGCGAATTCTTCAGCGCCCATGGAATAAACTGGATTTCCTTTTTCATCTATCACGGGCATTCCCGCATTGGGTTTGACAATGACAGGAATACTGACTTTTTCCCTTATATTTTTCACAACGGATACCAACTGGTCAGGACCTGTGGAACAGTTAATACCAACGGCATCTGCTCCCATCTGCTCTAGAGTCTCCACTGCATCATAAATATTTCCTCCGAAGAATAAGCTGCCGTCAGACTCCACAGTCAAAGTGCACATAACCGGCAGTTCGCACACTGCGGCAGCGGCGTCGATCACTGCCATCACTTCATCCACACCCAGCATAGTCTCTGCGATGAGCAGGTCAACTCCAGCATCAGCCAGAGCCACTATCTGTTCCCTGTATGCCTCAAATAACTCTTCATAGGGCATATCCTGCTTTCCTGTAGTAGTCAGGTCTCCCGCGATATAACATTTGTCCCCGACTGCTTCCCTGGAGATGCGCACAAGACCCCGGTTCAGCTCCTCTACCTTATTTTCCAGTCCGTGATTGGCAAGACTTATTCTGTTTGCCGAAAATGTAGGAGCATAGACTATCCTGGAGCCGGCCTCGCAATACTCCTTCTGCAGCTTCTCCAGTACCTGAGGATTTTCATATATCCACTGTTCAGAGCAGACACCTCTGGGCATCCCTTCCTTCATGAGATTGGAGCCTGTAGCTCCGTCTAAAAGCAATGTTTCGGCCTGTACCAGTTCTCTAAATTCCTGTTTTGTCATGACATTTCTCCTTTGCTTTTGCCTTTTCTTTTCTCAATTCCCGGAAGAAGCCGCTCAGCATTTCGCTGCACTCCGCTTCCAGCACACCTCGCTCTACTTCTGCCTTGTGGTTAAATCCGTCCATCTCCAACAGGTTGAGGACAGACCCTGCACATCCTGCTTTGGGGTTCATGCTGCCGATAACCACTTTATCTATTCTGGCCTGTATAATGGCACCGGCGCACATCTGACAGGGTTCCAGCGTAACATAGAGAGTACATCCCTCAAGCCTCCAGTCCCCCAGCTTTTTACTGGCTTTTCGGATGGCGTTCATCTCTGCATGGGAGGTGGTATTTTTGTCTGTGTTCCTTCTGTTGTAACCTCTGGCTATTATCTTACCTTCATATACGATCACACAGCCAATGGGAACCTCCCTCAGGGCGTAAGCTTTTTTCGCCTGCTTTATGGCTTCCTTCATAAACTTTTCCTGTGCATCCACTTCACGATCCGCCTTCCTGTATGATTTTGAATATATGTTTCTGTCACTTCCCCGGCCACTTGGCTATATATGATCCTGGATGCCCCTGCCCTTTTCTGGCAGAAAACACGAGGGATCGTATTGCCGCAGCCGAAGGATCGGGCTGTTACGATACATCCCGCTGCATTCTCTTGGCGGAAAATGCCGTGCAGGACACGCTCTGATCCGTTGTTTTTGAATTATACTACACCCCGCTTTTATAATGCAATAGCCAACCATATCTCCTTATAAAAGTCTTTCCCGTTTCTTTCATAAATTCTTCAAAAATTTCAGAAAAGCTTTATTGTGTTGTCACAAATTACTCATATTTCTTAGATATACTGTAATTGTCAGCAAGGAGGACGGTCAAAGAAACCGAACCTCATAAAAAGCCAACTGACTTATTTATATAGATTTTTCTTTTCCCTCCCTCTTTTGCCGGTACTTCGCAGAGTACCGGCTTTTTCCTGCCTGCAGGGCGCTTTTGTTTCCTCTTCAGATTCTTTTTAATTATTTTTAAAATGTTTCAGAAAAGCTTTATATCCTTGTCACAGAATCCTCACATTTCCAGGTTATACTTTAATTGTTGTTGAAGAAGACAGCAGCTGCATTACAGTGATATATGTGGCTGCCGGGCTTCGCCTAATACAGCCAACTGACTTTTTATATAGATTTTTCTTTTCCCCCCTCTTTTGCCGGTACTCGCCAAGGTACCGGCATTTTTATTTTCCGGATACTTTTATGTATATATTAGAGGGCAAACAAAAAACCCGCAGTTCACGCGGGTTTAAAGCAGCGGAGACGGTGGGATTCGAACCCACGTGCCGGTTACCCGACAACTTGATTTCGAGTCAAGCTCGTTATGACCGCTTCGATACGTCTCCATACCTGTCCATTATAAAGCCAGGCTGCATTCCGGTCAAGTATAAATGTGACTTTTCCCTGGTAAAAGCTCATTGTGTATAGTAAAATATAAAGCAACAGCAAAGGACTTATGGTCCTGCCCAAACGATACCTAAAGGGGGATTTTTATGCCAATCAATGGTTTTAACAAAACAACGCTTCTGGACTATCCCGGCAAAATAGCTGCCACCATTTTTCTGGGGAGCTGCAATTTCCGATGTCCCTTCTGCCACAACAGCGGACTTGTCCTCTCGCCTGGCGAGCAGCCGGTGATTCCCATGGAGGACGTGCTTAAAGTTCTGAAAAAACGCCAGGGTATTCTGGAAGGCGTCTGTATCACCGGAGGCGAACCCACTCTCGACAAAGATATTTTCTGCCTTGTTGATAAAATAAAGGAACTTGGCTACCCGGTCAAACTGGATACCAATGGCTCCCATCCCTGGATCCTGAAAAAGTTGATCAACAATAAAATGATCGACATGGTCGCCATGGATATCAAATCATCCAAAGAATCCTATTCCAGGGTTGCCGGCAGTAAAAATCTGGACTTAAAGCCAATCTGTGAGTCAGTGGATTTCCTTATGTCCGGCAGTATCCCCTATGAGTTCAGAACCACCGTAGTAAGGGAACTGCATACCCAGGAAGATTTCCGTTCTATCGGAAACTGGCTTGCCGGATGCAGTGCATACTACCTCCAGGCCTATAAAGACTCCCCTGAAGTCATAAGGCCTGGATTCAGCAGCTACTCTAAAAGAGATTTGGATTATTTTTGTCTTATTCTGTCAAGAACGATTCCTGCGGTTTATATCAGGGGTATCGATTAGACGGAACCAGTAGCCAAAGCGCGGCATGGAGGGTTTCCCCTGCGTTTTGGCTGCTTTAAAGTTGGGGAAACCGAACATTCCTGCCATGAGACATTCCTGCCGGTCATAAACGCCCGGAACACCGAGTATGTACCGGCCGTCATCTCTTCTTCTGCCCAGGAGCAGATAATGATAGCGGTAATATCCATGTCTCAGGAAATTATTGTTCATAAGTCCCCGGTCTCTTCTTGACAGTATCCGCAGCTCTGCCGGTGTGATCTGCCTGCATTCCACAATTTCCCCATCTGAAAACGGATCAAACACAGCAGGCTGTCTTGCGGCCTGTGCAGACTGTTCATGAAGCTCTCCCTCCGCCGGCTTCTGCATCTTCTTTTCCGACACTTCTTTTTCCATCTGTCTCATATTCCGGATGGCATCCTCATCCTGATCCAGTTCTTCCAGAAGATTGATCTCATCCCCTTCTCTGTCTCCCTCAGGGTTCCATGTTGACTGTTCGGCTGCATCGGTATCCCCGGAATCTTCGATCCTCATTTCACTGTCCGGATACTGGTCCCCTCCAAAGACTTCATGATTGATGGTTTCACGGTACAGCTCCTCCTCTGTATAAGGGGGAATGTCAGTTTCCGGCACTGTGGTATCCAGCTTCAGTTCCCTATCCAGTCCGGATGGTTCCTCTACAGGCTGAACAGATGGTGTTTGCCGCATCAAATTCTCTGTTTCAGGGGATACTGCCGGCTCCCTTCTCTGTTCCTCCTGCTGTCCGGGAGCAGGTATATCTTCCTCATAATGCTGGGGAAAGTATCTTCCCCTCTCATTGATACGTGAAGGCACATAAGGATCACCCTGGGTCCCGGAGGGCATTGTTCTCTCCTCACCATCTGCGGCCGGGGATTCCTGAAAACGATTGCCCTCCATGGGCCTGCCCGGTGTACCAATTCGAGTATCCCGGTCTATAATGGGAGGGTATCCCCAATCCCAACTGTTATTATTGGACGGACTGCGCCTTTCTTCCGGCTCTGCATTGGGTGGATTAAATCTTCTCCGGCTGCCCTCGCCTGAAGGATAGTCACTCTCCTCACGGCTTGTATCCGGCTGGTCAGCTATCTCTCCACGGCCTCCCTCCACTGAACCACCTCTTTCTGCATAGCCGTCGTTCATTGGACTTCTTCTATCCGCATAGCTGCCTCCCATAGAACTTCCTCTCTCTGCGCGGCTGTCCTCCATGGAATCTTCCCTCTCTGCATAACTGCCGCCTCTGGAACTTCCTCTCTCTGTGCGGCTGTCCTCCATGGAATCTTCTCTCTCCACATAGCTGTCGTTCATGGAATTTCCGCTCTCCATATAGCTGTCATTCACGGAACTTTCTCTCTCTGTGCGGCCGCCGTCCATGGAATTTTCTCTCCCCACATAACTGCCTCCCATGGAACTTCCTCTCTCCGCATAGCTGTCATTCGCTTGACTGCCTCTCTCTGCACGGTTGTTATCTATGGAACTTTCTCTCTCTGTATTGTTGTCGTTTGGTGAAATAAGATTCTCTACACGTGTTGTTCCCGAACGGTAATCCATTTCCTCCAGATCTTCACCATACGGATCCTCCTTTTCACCGGACGAAACAGAAAGTTCTTCTTCACTATGTGATTCTGACGGCTCATATTCTGTCCCGCTGTACTGTACATCTTCAGCATTTTCCGCTTCCATTAAAGCTTCTGCCGCTGCCATGCCCTCCTCCAGTTCCTCCGCTACAGTCTCGGTAACAGTCTCTAGAGTCTCCTCCTTCTTTATATTATTTTCTTTTTCCGCAGCTCTGTCCGCTTTCCCGGAATCACCGGCCTGTATTCCGGGAAGTCTTATCTCTTCCAGACGTACCGGCCTGTCATCCCACCCTGTTCCATACATGGTTCCATCCCGGGTCAGCATGATCAGACCGCTCAGGTCATTTAGGCCGTACGAAGTACCACCCACCCCCTGATCCGGCACTTCTGTCTGAAACTGAACAATATCCCCTGCCAGGTCACACTCACCTAGATAAATACCTTCACAGCCGTCGTCCTTTCTCACAAATCCGTAAATTTTGCAGGGCGCCTCCTCCTTTCCATAAATTCCTGAAACCCGATAATTCATCCGGCATTTACCGTCCCGGGCTTCCACTTTAATAAAACCCTTTCCGTTTCCTTTCTTTCCGTCCGGGTACTCATATACATATGCAACAAATCGCCGATATCCAGCCAAATTTTCTTTCTCCAATACCAATTATTCCGTAAAGTATATGAGCGAAAAAAACATTTAGAACTCTGCATAAAAAACTATTGAAAAAGTTTTTGAAAAAAATGCAAAAATATGTTGACATTTCATCCCCCATTATATATAATAACAAATGCTGAATGACACCGCTGTAATGAAATAACGAAGCGTGGCTCAGTTTGGTAGAGCGCTGCGTTCGGGACGCAGAGGTCGCGTGTTCGAATCACGTCGCTTCGACTTTCAGCAATGGTTGAAAACACTGGATTTTTGAAATCCGGTGTTTTCTTTTTTTATAACTTTTCTTCCTGCTGCCTAACACTTTCCTAACACTTCAGCTTATATTTTTGAATTTTTCTCCCATATTAACTGCAATATAATTTTTTCGTGTCTCTTTTACCTTTGCATAAATATCTAACGTTGTTTTCACATCTGTGTGTCCAACCCACTCTTGAATTTCTTTTACGTTATATCCATCCTCTACCATCATAGATACACAACTTTTTCTTAAATCGTGAAATGTGAGTTCTGAAGACAAGTTTTCTTCTTTCTTAATAATCTTTTTAAAAGTCTTTGTTATATAATCTGTCGAAAAACATCTGCCGTCCTGCCATGTAAAAACATAATCACTTTCATGATATTCTTTCCCCAATAACTTTCTATATAAATCCTGTCTTTCTTTTGCCTTAAGCAGCAATTCTGTAGTATATTCTGACAACGGGTAAGTTCGATAGCTGGCCTCTGTCTTTGCAGTATCTTTTGCAGTTTGCTTTTTTACCTTTACAACTGTGTGATTAATTTCCAACGTATTTTTTTCAAAATTTATCGCTGACCATCTCAATCCCAAGACCTCTGACCTACGCAATCCATATACAAGTGTTATCAAAATCAACTCTTCTAAAATATGACCTTTAACGGCCTCTTTCAGATACTTTAAATCATTACTATCAATGAAAGTTCCCCTTTTTACATTAGTTCTTCTTTTCTTAGGGACTTCAATATTCTCCGCAGGGCTGTTGGGAATGTCACCCAACACCACTGCATCTCTGAACATTGCCTTTACAAGTAGTGATATCTCTTTAACAGTACGCTCTGAAAGCCCCTTATCTTTTTTATACTTCGATCTGTTCCCTTCTCGTAAGAGGTATTCATATAACAGTTTGATATCTCTTGCAGTCACCTTCGAAAGTGCTGTCTTTTTCGGTTCAAAATACTCCTGAATATGCTTAATCCTAATTTCATATCCTTCATATGTAGTTATTTCCAAAGACTGCTTTTTATGTTCCAACCAATAATTACAATAGTTCGAAAACGACATATCTGCAAACCTTGTAACGGTATTGCACTCACCAAATTTTTGTATCAGTTGTGCCAATTTCTCTTTCGCAGCTCTTTTATTACCCTTTTCCGGTAATCCTGTACTAAACCATTTGAGTTTTCGTTTCCCGTACTCATCTTTCATGTTTAAAACACAATACCATTTTCCTTTATTTACTTGTATGCTCCCAGTCATTCCCTATGCTCCTTTCCGTTTCTTGACAGGCGAGCAAAACATATCATTACTATTATTATAAAGCGGACTTGTCAAAAAGTCTATCATACATGCCTTGGGAACTCTAATTTTTCTTCCTATTTTCAAAGACTTTATTTCTCCCGCATGAATCAAATCGTATGCCTTATTTCGTCCAATCTGTAAAATATCCATAATATCATCTATCTGCAATACATCTTTGTAATCTTCTAGCATTCATTTCCCCTATTTATCTATTGTTATTCTTGGGAGATTTTTAACCCGTATAAGAGTGTAAATCTCCCTGTAATGCCTAAACTGCTTACTTAAACAGCTTTTAACACTTCGCCATCTATTGTCATATCCATTTGTATTCCAGGTGTTACATCTTCTGTATACATTTTATATGCCGAGTGCACTTTACTGATAAGTTCTTCTGCTTTGTCAGCATCCTTTTGTTGAAAAACATTGTTATGTTTGCATTGTCGTAACAATTCTTTTTTGTCTCTTGAGAAATGACCATTTTTATCTATTTTTTTTACTACAATCAGTAAATCCGCTATGTCAAGTAACACAGGTATCTGATTTATCTGTTCCATATTACCGCACTCCCTTAAAAGATTGCTTTTCCAATACCTGCTGTTCTGTTTTTTATGGTAAGTAATCTGTTCCAATAAATAATTACAATTATACTTTTGCCATTTTCTATACTTATTCTCGATAATTTTCACAAACTGCTGTATGTAGTAATCGTTTATCTTTTTATCTGATATAAGATCCAAAAGATTTGAGCCAAATACTTCTTTTATTTTCGCAGGCTTTTTCAAAACAATTTCTATTCTCATGATATCTGTTTGTGTTACAAAACCCAACTTCTGATATAACTGTTCTTTTTTATCATAAATTTTTAATGCAACTGATTCGTTCCCTCTTAAAAATGTTTCATTTTTAATACAAACATTTTTTTCATCTGTTCTTCCATATTCCACTAACTTTTTAAAATTTTTCGGAAGATTAAACATCATTAACCGTAAAACCCTGTGATATTTATAAAACTCATCCTTTAAACGAAATGTACAGTTAATCTCCATCTCATTAAGCCTTATGTTACTACTGTCAATTAGTATTCCGTATTCATCATATACATATTGTAATATCTTTTCTAACCTTGCCTTATATCCTGAAACTGTATCATTCTGCAAATTACCTTCTCCAACATTCTGAATAAACACATCCATCCTGCTGAAATCTGTTTTCATAAACTTCGTGTTTCTGGTTCCTGCTACTAATGTTCCAAAACAATAATTGTCCTTAATCTTCAGCCACCTGAAACCACTTCCATCCTTTAACATATACAACAATTTTCCCTGCCGTTCTAACTCTACATTATCATGAGCCATAAATTTTGCTACATTGATATAAACAATCCTAAAGCCTGCAATAACCGTTCTGTCAATACCAATTCTTTCTTCTAAAGTCTCCGTGCTACCTATATTTTTACCCTCCGTATTCAATGTACTTATTAGAAAGTCACCCTAGACCTCTTTTATGGGTCAGCCTGTCTCCCATCCAGTTTTGATAAGTGGTACTGGCATACCTTCATATTCAGTTTTATTTTCCCCTATTGGGTACACTCAGTATACTCCACGAACATATGTTTTTCAACACTTTTCACATATATCTCCTCTCAAGCCAATATTACTTTAGTCATTTTGCACAACGCCATCTATTATCTCCATTAATAAATCCTCTGTTTAAGTCTGAGTTTATGCAAAACTAAAACAAATGACAGGTGAAAATGTGTTAAGGCTACTTTTATATACCCTATATTATTTTCTCTTCTGATTTCCTTTATTTATTAAAGAAAACAAAAAAGACACTTGCCGTATATGCAAATGTCCTGTAAAAATTTTGTTAAAACTGCACAACTACTTTTTGACTCTGATTATCCTGTTAACAGTGCTCCTGGATAAATCTGTCTGTTTCACGATATCAGCAACTCTCATTCCATTATTATATAGTGTCCGTACCATTTCACCTTTTTCATTCTGTTTCGAAGGTCTTCCCCCATTTCTTCCTCTGGCTTTTGCACTTGCCAATCCTTCCTTTGTCCTCTGACTAATCAAATCTCTCTCTAGTTGGCTCAACCCACTCATAACCGTTAACAAAAACTGGTTATACGGATTATCAGAGGTGGTATCTAACCAAGTGTCCTTTAAACTTTTTATTGACGCTCCCTTTTTCTTAATCTTTTCAACAATTTCAAGCAAATCTTTCGTGCTCCGAGATATTCTGGTGAGGTCTGAAATTATTATAATATCTCCAATTTCCAAATTATCTAACATTTTATCAAGTTCCGGTCTGTCTTTCTTGGTTCCCGTCATTTTTTCTTGATAGATCATCCGTTTATCCACCCCTGCTCCTGTCAGTGCATCTATCTGTCTATCTAAATTCTGTCCGTCTGTTGATACTCTAGCATAACCAATTAACATCCGTGCCACTTCCTTCCGCTTTTATGTTTACATTGTATCAAAAACGCATCAAAACTTCAATAGTTTTTGACACGTTTTATGATATATTTTTACATACAAAATCCTTACGTTTTCCGCATCAAAAAAATATGTATCAAAAACAATCGTTTTAGACACATAAAATAAAAACAGGAACTAGTTGTTGTTTCAACTCCTAATTCCCGCTCTTTTTATGTTCATTCAAGTTTAACAATATCACTTCTAAAAAACGCTTTTCTTCTTCTGACAAGTTCCCCCATAGCCTTAATATCTTTTTCTCTTCCTCTGAAAGACCTGCTATATTATCGGGGGTTGTAAAAAATTCTACTGCTGACATTTGAAAACCTTCGCATATCTTTTCTAATGTATCTAAAGTTGGAATTTGCTTATGCTTTACAATATTTGATAAAGCTGTCTGTGAAATTCCAGTCCTTTTTGAAAGTTCATATCTTGTTATTTTGTATTTATTACATAAAAAGTTAATTCTGTCTGGTACAAACTCTTCCAACTTTACAGATTCCAAGCATTACACCCCTTTTCTGGTAGTATAATGCCATTCTAAACATTTTCATGCAAGATTATTAGTCTATTTATGCGCCACTATACTAACTTATAGTTTAGTATAGCTATAAAAAAAATAAACACCTCTAAATTTTGTTCATGTCATCAATTAATCCATGCAAATAGTGGATATAAAACAAGCAACCACAAATTATGCTCGGAAGTAAGAGTGAAAACATTGCGGCGTTAAAAACATATTTTATCAACGTACCTCTATCGTTGGGCGCTCCGGCTATAAAGCAATAAAACATATTACCCCCAATAAATAATACAAACACAACTGACAATAATATATTGATTACCTTTTTTATAAAACTTTTCTTTCCCAAATCCATCACCTCCTACTTTATTATATTCGTAATTGCGAAGATATTCAAGTATCACCTTCTGCTTTATTGTTAAACATATAAACAAAAATAAAGGTGAACATATGATAGACTATAGTCCGTTTTGGAAAACATTAGAGAATTCCAAAGAGAACTGGTATACTCTAACCAAGAAACATCATTTATCAAATAGTACTTTGCACAGACTGAAATATAATCATGATATATCTATGAAAACCATTAATGACCTCTGCCGAATTTTAGATTGTCAGATACAGGATATTTGTATTTATGTCCCATCTGATGATGACCAAATCTTATAGTTCGACGATTATGTATTTTCCCTTTAATTACGGGATTTTTTGCTAAGCAAAGTATAATTCGACCTCAATCTTAACTGAGTTCGTAAAAACCCTTTGTTACAAGGTCATTTAGCATTTTTACAAATCATACCTATCACAATAAAACCTTATAAATAAAGACATTTTAACTTGAGCATTTATTTATTAAGGTTCGGAGTTTTGGGAAAGGCTATGTCAGGTGTGATTCCCTCACATACCTGTACCATTATTGTATTGTATCAAAAACATAATGTAAATTATCCCCACTTTAAAAGGCACCCTTCCGAGTGCCTAACGATATGTTTTGCTCTGCCATTTGCCTAACACTTTTCCTAACAATTAACCTTAAAATTTCTTCAATAGACTGATTTTTAAAGTTGCAGGAGGCCTATCAATACCCTTGTATTTAAAGCATTCTGGTATTTACAAACACGTCTTAACAGATATACTTCTCTGTTCGGGACGCAGAGGTCGCGTGTTCGAATCACGTCGCTTCGACTTTCAGCAAAAGCACTGGAAACTCAAGGGTTTCCAGTGCTTTTTTTCATGGAGCAGAATAAGGGCATCTCAATTGAGAAGCCCCATCTGCCGGAGTATAAAGATGGTGACGAACAAAGTAAAGATAGAAACAACACTGCTGAACACTACAAGCTGCCCGGCAAGCTGTTCATCCGCGCCGGCCTGCTGTGCCATGATATAACTAGACACCGCAACCGGTGTCTGGTAAGCCAGCAGCGCTGCCAGCAAATCGGAATCACGATACCCCATTGAAGCTACAATAGGAATAAAGATAAGGGGAAGTATCACCATTTTGGCCACCACAACACCTCCGGCAATTTTCAGATTTCCTTTCACTTTAGAAAAGTCAAAATCACCGCCCAGTATCAAAAATGCTATAGGCGTTGCCAGCTTTGCCAGATCACTCAGTGTGGTATCCGCCGCCTCAGGAAGCTTGACCCCCAAAAGGGACGCTATGATTCCCAGGACTGAAGCTATGATCAGCGGATTTTTCAGTATCCCTGCAATGACTTTCTTAAAGTCCCGTTCCCTTTTTCCTCCGAAAAAAGACAGGGCGATCACTGCTAAAAAGTTATACATAGGTACCAAAACCGCACTCAAAATAGCAGCAGTGACTGTATTGGCAGGACCATACATATTCTCCACCACCGCAACTCCAAATATCACATAGTTGCTTCTGAAAATTCCCTGAATGACTACCCCCTGCTGGTTCTCTTTTTTTACCACTTTGGGAACAATGAGACAAAGAAGCACAAACAAAAGGAGCAGGCTGCCGGCCGCAAAAAAACAGAGTCCGCCCTGCATCTGTTCCCTGATATTGCTCTGATAGATATTTTTAAACAGCATACAGGGCAGAAATACCTTGAACACAAGGGAATTTGCTTTCTTCAACAGGTCTTTATCTGCAAGGTTCGTATGATTGGCTATGACGTAGCCTATCACCATAAGGAAAAATAATGGGGCTATAACATTAAATGACAGTACAATATTTTCCATTTCCGTTCCTCCGTGGATTTTATCCGCATGATTGTCTATTATACGCCCTGCTTTTTACTTGTGCAATTCCCATCTATCCCTATATATCCCGGAGAATAATGCCCGTTATTGGTCACAGAGTGAATAGTGATCCGTGCCCTGCAGCGTCTGCAGGTAAAATTATTGCTTCCATCCCAAATCTTTTTACTGAATATACACTCCCGGCCTGCACTGCAGATCAGCTATAATGCTCAGCAGACTCTCTCAGAAATTATAACAGCACTAAAAAGAAACCTAAACTATGAAACTGCTCCTAAGAAACCACTTCTCTTCACTGGGCGTATATCGTGATTTTGACATGAAAACACCTCTTAAGCAGATTGGGGGTGTTTCCCTTGTCTACTTAAGAGGCAGTATCTCATTCCATCACTGGGTGTTCTCTATTTTCTCTGTCTTCTCCTGCCGGTCAGTTTGGGATTTACCCTCACACTGCTCTGCATCCTCTGAGGGAGGCAGATCCTCACGCGGAATCCTCTTAACACTTTCCCTCTCACTTAAGCTGGATGGTATTGCGATCTTCATAGGAGGCACTCCGCTCTCCATCATCCCTCGTCTCAAGAGCTTTACTGCTTCCTGAGCCATTTCCTCCAGATGAATGCTGATACTTGAAAGCTGGGGCTGCATCAGGGTTGCCAAAACGGTATCATTATAGCTTAAAATACTAAAATCCTCAGGAACCCGGTATCCCATCTGCTGAACAGCCTGCATCACGCCAATGGCCGCGGCCTCATTGAACGCGAAAAATGCTGTGGCAGGATGCTCTTCCTCCCTCAGGTAAGCACCTGTCTTCTCCAGCACATCAGAGGATTCTCTGTCCGTATCGATAAAAACCGCCTTTAAATCTTTTCTGTAGTAGTTCATGTATTCCATGAATATCTTTCTGCGCTTCTCCGGCGCATCGCTGCCCATGGAATCTGTGGACATAACAGGTCCCACAAACGCAATCGTCTTGTGCCCCATCTCAGCCAGATAATTCACTCCCTGCTGGATCCCCACCTGAAAATTGGGAACCACGGAACTAAACCGGTCCTCATAGGGAGAGGAATCCAGGAAGATGATCTGGTTTGTCCACTGCTCCATGGCGTGGATCTGCTCCGCTCCAAACTGTCCCACTGCGATAATACCGTTCAGCCCTGACTGGCTGTTGCTCTTATAACAGTTTTCCTCCTCATCGAACTGAAGCGTAACCGTCTCAAATCCCTCCTCAAAGCAGCACTTGTCCAGACTGCTCTTCAGGTAGAGATAATAAGGGTCCTCCAGCTTCATCTGGGAATCCATCATTTCAATAATCCCAACTCTGAGCTGAGCCGCCTTCTTACGACTGCTTCTGACGCTCTTACTCTCATAGTCCAGCTTGCCGGCTACTCTCAGTATCTCTTCTCTGGTACTGTCCGTCACACTGAGAGATACATCATGATTCAGCACTCTGGAAATGGTGGCTATCGAATAACCTGTCAGCTCAGAGATTTCTTTTAGTGTAGCCATATCACTCACTCCGCCTGTCTTATCATAATTTTACTTTTTTTGCCTCTTTCTTTTACTTAATATAAATCATATCATTTTTACCTTTTTTTTACAAGAAAATACTGACAAACTAATGCCATATTGGGTAACAACTCACAGCCTTCTGCCATGTCCTTTGAGGATTTTCATGTAGCGCAATAAAATCCTTCATGCTATAATAAGGCCAAAACTACGCATTCCGCGAAAAAGGAGACCGCTATGACTGAACAACTCCCCAAAGCCTTCCTCCGCCGCATGGAGGATATGCTTCAGGATGAATATACAGCATTTTTGAAAAGTTATGAAAACCCCAGGCACTTTGGGCTTAGGGTCAACACTCTGAAAATTTCCGTGGAGGAATTTCTTAAAATAAATCCATTCCACCTGACGCCTGTCCCATGGACTGAAAACGGCTTTTACTACGAGGAAACAGACCATCCTGCAAAGCATCCCTACTACGCAGCCGGTCTGTATTATCTCCAGGAACCCAGTGCAATGGCCCCCGCCTCTCTTCTTCCTGTTACACCCGGAGACTATGTTCTGGATCTCTGTGCCGCTCCGGGCGGAAAGGCTACAGAACTTGGTTCAAAACTAAAAAAACAGGGCCTGCTGGTTGCCAATGATATCAGCAATTCCCGTGCAAAAGCCCTGCAGAGAAATATAGAGCTGTGTGGTATCCCAAACTCATTTATCACCAATGAAGTGCCCGCTTCGCTGGCCAAAGCTATGCCAGAGTTCTTTGACAAGATCCTGGTTGATGCTCCCTGCTCCGGGGAAGGCATGTTCAGAAAAGAACCTGCCGTTGCCAAAACCTGGGACGAGGACAGACCCCTTTTCTTTGCCAAACTTCAGCGGGAATGTGTCTCTGCCGCCATATCCATGCTGAAGCCCGGCGGCCTGATGCTCTATTCCACCTGTACCTTTGCCCCTGTTGAAAATGAAGGAACGGTTTCCTTTATTTTGGAAGAATATCCGGATATGGAGCTTTTGGAGATCGACGGATATAAGGGCTTTACTCCCGGCAATCCTGAGTGGGGGAACAAAAATCCTGAGCTTTCCAAGTGCCTCCGTATTTTCCCGCACAGAATAGACGGAGAAGGGCATTTTATGGCTCTTATGAGAAAGAAAGGCAGCTCCCCGCAGACTTTATCCGATCACAAAACAAAACAGGATAAAGAAGCCGGGAAGCTGCTGTCAGAATTTTTCGCAGATAAGGAGATTCCCTTCCCTGTGGACCGCATAGAAGTGCGCAGCAGCAATGTATACTGCCTGCCGCCTGCGGATAACCATTTTAAGGGAATCCGTTTTCTCAGAAACGGACTGTTTCTGGGTGAATTAAAGAAAAACCGCTTTGAGCCGTCTCAGCCTCTGGCGCTGGCTCTTAAAGCTGACGACTTTCCCTCCCGCCTCAGTCTCTCTCCACAGGATGAGCGTATCGGGCGTTACCTGAAGGGCGAGACTCTCCTGATAGAGAAAGGGGAATGCACCAGAGATAAGGGGTGGCAGTTAGTCTGTGTGGATAATTTTCCTCTTGGATTCGGAAAACTGGTAAACGGTACACTTAAAAACAAATATCCCGCCGGATGGCGTATTCATTGATCCTCATGGAGCTGCCTGTCCATGTCCTCGAACATCTCCCGGACAAGACAGAGCAGTTCCTTTTCTTTTACAGCAAATACGATAGCTGCCATATAAAATGTCAGTTCAGGCAGATCCGAAGCTTTTTTCATAACTGTTTTATCTGTAAGTGAATACATTTCCACATATCTTAATTCCACTGATGTCTTAATATGCCCAATTATTCCGCCTTGGGCGTCAATCCTGCCTGCCAGTGTTTCCATACGGGCTGTAAGCAGTTCCCCCGCCCTGTCCCTGTCCGCTGCTGTATGGTATTCAGCCGATACTACAACGGCACTGTCCTGCAGCAGCGATGTCACTTTCAGCTTTTCCTTTTTCATTGTACAGGAAGGACATTCGCACGTTTCATCATGATGGTGTGCGTGATGTTCATGTGCTTCTTCATGACCGCATGTATGATGATGTTCATGGCCTTCTTCATGACTGCATGTATGCTCATGTCCATGCTCTCCTTCATGACCACATGTATGCTCATGTCCATGCATATTTTTTTCGTCTTTACCCATTTTCTGTCACTCCCAACACTACAACCCAGATGTAATCTTCCACATGGCCCACAGCCGAAGTGGCAATCCGCACAGCATCCGGGTTCATCTTCGCAATATCCCTCTCCACATCGTTCAGCACCTGTTCGGACACCAGATCTGTCTTATTCATGAGGATCACATCTGCCCGTTCTGTCTGCCCTACAAAAAGTTCCCGCATGGCATTCATCAGCCGTTTCCATCTGGATACATCCACCACTGTACATACCCGCGATTCCATTCCGATCCCCGCTGACAGGTTGTCCTGGATCAGCCCCGGATATGCCAGGCCTGTGGTCTCCACGATCAGCCAGTCAGGGTCATATTCCTTTTCAATCTCATAGGCAGCCGAGACCAGTTCACCTGCCAGAGTACAGCAGGCGCATCCGTTGAAGAGATTTTCCACGTTAAACCCATTACCACGCAGCAGCTTATCGTCAATCCCTTCCCTGCCCACCTCATTTTCCAGGATCACCACCTTATAGACACTGCCTGATCTGGAGCTGTCCACCAGATACCTTGCCAGGGAAAGAAGGAGCGTTGTCTTACCTGACCCCAAAAAACCTCCTAATATCAATACCTTCATTTGTCATCACTTCTTCCTGCATAACTGCCGCATCATTTTTTATAGAATTCATCACCGTAACGGAATACTTCATCAAACAAAACAGCATTTTTTCTTATCACTTCCGGGTCATCTACAGCTCCCAGATATCCTCCGCACCAGCAGAAACCGCCTCCCGGTGCCAGCCGGTCCATCGTATCCCTCACCGCCTGGCGTATTTCCTCTTCTGTCACATTCGGGTCAGCCAGATGATCCCGGGGGTCAAACCCACCCATAATGACCAGCTTGTTGCCATACTTTTCCTTGATACCGGTCAGATCATTGCAGGTCTGAGCCGGATCCCAGGCATTTACACCAATGGAAAGCCAGTCATCAATAAAAGGCTCTGCCTTGCCGCAATTGTGCATGGTAATGGGTATTCCCAGGTCTCTTCCGAATTTTGCCTGTCTGTCATGGAAAGGCAGTACCAGATCATGATACATCTGCTGGGAAATAAAAGGTGCTCTCCAGGCGGCCGTATCATCCATAAGTGTCAGTACATCAGGCTTCACATAACCGATGATCTGCCGCGTGATCTCTGTATAAAAATCACACATATAATCAAACATAGCGTATACTTCTTCCGGCTCCTCTGCCATGGCGCAGAGGCCTTCCGTAAATCCCATAAATGCCATCAGATTCTGGAAATACCCCACGTGCATATTCAGGGCAATTGCCGTATCTTCCCTGTTTACCCCCTGACGGTAAAATCCCTCCAGTTGCTTTTTAGCCATTGCTTCCCAATCTATGCCCTCCAGAGAAGGGGCTTTAATGACATCCCTCCATTTTGTGATATCGTCCAAGATAAATTCGCCCGGCTTGGGAAGCAGTGCATTTCCTGTCTCTCTTGTGGGGACATAAGTCACACCCCAGCAGTCCTTGCCGCCTCCCTGAAAACGGAAATATGCCACAATTTCAGGCTCCAGCATACAAGATGTACAGGGCCTTGTCATATTTGGCATAGGACCAAAGCTGTAGGTAGGAACCCACTCTGGCTGTTCTCCCCTTAAAGTCATCAGATAATTGGTTTTCTCAGTTAATTTTTTCATGCTTCATCCTCCTCTGCGATTTCTCCCCTGCGTCTGGGCAGGTGATTCCTCCTACTCCTTTTACTAATATATTTATTTTATCTGTTTATCACCTTGCATACCATATCCAAAGAATACAAAATATTAGCCAAAACATTTTTACATTTTTGTATCCTTCGTACTTTTCCCCATAAACATTCTGTGATAGAATGATATAAGAATGATTTTTCAGACATATAGGCTTAACATCTGTACCAAAGGAGGCATAAATATTTTGAAACTTAGTATGTGGATGATCGCAAACCGGCTTTCTTCGTTGGACTTAGAGTTGAATATCAGCGAGAATGCAAAACCTGTCCTGAAGAGTGCCAGAAGTGTCTATGCAACAAACTGTGTACACGTGTACCAGTCAGGGAATGATGTCATCTGCAACGGAGAAGGTGATCTGATCCGTATTAAAGATGCCAGAGTAACAGAGGCCTTTGAAATTGTGCAGTGTGTATTTGATTTTTACGAGGACTGGTTTACCAATATTACGGAGCTGATCCGGAAGAAGAACTACAGGGAAGTGGTGAATGAATGCTGGCCTGTATTTCACAATCCTCTGATCCTCTTTGACGGAAACTGCCGTGTTCTGGGTTTAAGTGAACAGTATGAAGAGGATGATATGGATGAAGAATGGAAATACCTCTCTGCCTATGGATACTCCTCTTTAGACGCCATCAGCTATATGCGGTATAACAGCCTCAATCAGGATTTCACCCGCATGGGCATGCAGAAATTTTCCTTTGAGGGAAATATGAACTATCCCGGGATCACCTACAGTCTGTATTCCGATGAAATGCTTTGCGGCAGGCTCAACCTCCTAGAAAAAGAGCGGTCCCTAAATCCGGGGGACTACCAAATCCTGGAGCTTTTGGCCAACTGCCTGAAATCCGGACTGGCAGAACAGGAGACAGATACCCCTGATGATAGAAAAACAAATCTTTTTTATAATCTTCTGGACGGAAAGCAGGTGAATGACCATCACCTTTCCATTCAGCTTACTTATCAAGGCTGGCAAAAGGATGATACCTACCAAATCTTCCTGTTGGAAGCAGATTCCCCTGAGAATGACAAAAGCATTATGGAGATGCTTGCCCTGACCATCATGCAGCATCTGTCATCCTGTTGTATTCTGCAGCGTTTCCCCTATCTCATTATTTTGTGTGACATAGACAGGTATAAAGGCGCGCCGATCAAGGAAATCCTTTTATCTCTTACAAAGGGCGGAAATATCCGGATTGCCTGCAGCCTTTCCAGCCAGGGCATAAGAAACTGCAGCTTTTTACTGAAACAGGCATCCGCCGCCATTGAATACGGAAGGCTGTTGACACCGGAAATCTACTATTTTGAATTTTTTGATCATGCTATGGACTACATCATAGAATCCTCCAGTCTTGAGGACAGCGTGCAGGCCTGTCATCCTGATGTCTATGATCTCTGGAAAAAACGCCGAAAAAATCAAGACGAAATGTTCGATACCCTGAAATGCTATCTGAATAATGAGCGCTCCCTGGTGAACACCGCCCAGGCGCTCTTTGTCCACCGCAATACACTGGTCTATCGCGTTCATAAACTGACAGAACTGCTCCATGACAATCTGGATGACATCTATACAAGGGATTATATCAAACTGTCCATCCGTACCTTGGAACTCTTTGAGCAAAAATTTCTGAATACAAAAAAGCAGCACTGAAAATATGCGGCTCATTGACGGCTGCAGTTATTTAAAAAGACCGTCTGCGGTTACAGACGGTCTTTTTAACCATATCATGATCATGCTTCAACTTCAGCTTCTGCAGGTTCTTCTGCAAGTACCTGTTCGTATTTTTCCAGGATAATACCCTGGATCCTTTCACGGGTTTCAGAGTTAATCGGATGTGCGATGTCCCTGTACTCACCGTCGGTTGCTTTACGGCTGGGCATGGCAATGAACAAACCTTTTTCCCCCTCGATAACCTTGATGTCATGCACTACAAATTCTTCATCGATCGTAATGGAGACAACAGCTTTCATCTTACCTTCCTTCGCAACTCTTCTTACTCTTACATCTGTGATGTTCATAAAAACCTTCCCCTTTCATATGCCATTCTTAAAAAGTCCTGCTTATGATGTCACTGCACCCTGCGCACTTTTTACTTGTGTATTTTTATAGTACATAACGCTCGTTCTTTTCCACTACGATCTTAATGCCATCCTCACCGCAATAGTAGGAATTGGCACGGATCGTATCACGGCTCTCCACAATGCAGTTCTCAATGTGGGTATTATCTCCCAGATACACATCGTTGAGAATAATGGAATTCTTGATCACGCAGTTATTGCCTACAAATACTTTCTTAAACAGAACAGAGTTCTCAACCTGTCCGTTGATGATACATCCGCTGGAAACCAGACTGTTCCTCACATCTGAACCGGGGTTGTATTTTGCCGGAGGCAGATCATCGATCTTGGACTGAACTCCAGGATACTGATTGAAGAAGTAATCTCTTACTTTAGGTTTCAGAAAGTCCATATTGGTTTTATAGTAAGACTCCACAGTGGAAATATTGCTCCAGTAAGTATTGATCTTATATCCGTATATCCTCTTCAGGTTCTTATAACGGATGAGAATATCTTTTACAAAATCATATCTGTCTTCCTGTGCGCATTTCTCTAAAAGCTCTATGAGCTGTCTTCTTCTGATCACATAGATACCTGTGGACACAGTATTGGTACGTGTGACCATTGGTTTCTCTTCAAACTCTTCAATTCTGCTGTCCTCGTTCATTTTCAGGCAGCCGAATCTGGTGGTGTCATCCCCATACACATCTGTGCAGACAACAGTAATATCTGCGCGTTTTGCAATATGGTATTCCAGAACTTTATTGAAATCCAGCTTGTACACACCATCACCGGATGCGATCACCACATATGGCTCGTGGCTGGATTTAAGGAAATTCAGGTTCTGGATCATGGCATCTGCTGTGCCTCTGTACCAGAAGCTGTTGTCAGCAGTAATGGTTGGTGTGAAGGTGTAGAGACCTCCCTGTTTTCTTCCGAAATCCCACCATTTGGAGGAACTCAGATGCTCATTCAGAGAACGGGCATTATACTGTGTCAGAACCGCAACTTTTTGAATGTGGGAATTTGACATGTTGCTAAGCGCAAAGTCTATGCTGCGGTAACTTCCAGCGATGGGCATTGCTGCGATCGCTCGTTTCTGTGACAACTCTCTCATTTTATTGTTATTGCCGCCGGCAAGAATAATACCTATTGCTCTCATGCTGTCTCACCTTCCTTATTCAATGTTTCGCCGCTCTCCAGTATGCCGTCCGGATAGTCTTCGCTTGACGTCTCACCCACGATCGCTGTGTTCTTGCCAATCTTTACATCAGACGGAATCACCGTGTTCTCTCCTACAGTTACAAGACCAAAGGAGTACACGCCTGGTTTTTCTTTGTTCGGAACCTCTTCGCCGATTCCCATGATCACATTGTCTCCCACCGTGACATTCTCCGCAATGATAGCCTTGTCTATCACGCAGTTTTCTCCGATGAAGGCCTGCTTCATGATAATGGAATCGCGCACGACTGCGCCTTTTTTAATTACGACACCCGCACCAATAACGGAATTATGTACCTCACCGTATATCTCAGTTCCCTCTCCCACTATACTTCTCTCCACTACAGCATCAGCAGAAATATACTGCGGAGGAATGATATCACTCTTAGTATAGATCTTCCAGAATTCCTCATATAAATTGAATTCCGGGATAATGTCGATCAGTTCCATATTAGCTTCCCAATAGGAGCCAAGTGTACCGACATCTTTCCAATATCCATTATATTCGTAAGCAAACAGGCGCTGGCCTTTTTCCTTGCAGTACGGAAGGATATGTTTACCAAAGTCACATCCCGGCTGGTCTTTCAGGGCAAGAAGGGCGTCCTTCAGTACCGGCCAGCTAAAAATGTAAATACCCATAGATGCCAGATTACTCTTTGGATGCTCCGGTTTCTCCTCAAAATCCGTAACGCGTCCTGATTCATCTGTGATAGCAAGTCCAAAACGGCTTGCCTCCTCCCACGGAACGGGCATACATGCCAATGTGACATCAGCCTTGTTCGCTTTGTGGTAATCCAGCATTACCTCATAGTCCATTTTATAAATGTGGTCGCCGCCCAGAATCAGTACATAATCGGGATTATACTCCTCCATATATGCCATATTCTGGTAGATAGCATTTGCAGTTCCTGTATACCATTCCGTATCTGTCTTCTTCTCATATGGCGGAAGAATAGATACGCCTCCAACATTCTTATCGAGATCCCACGGAATACCGATGCCGATATGAGTATTCAGACGAAGCGGCTGGTACTGTGTCAGTACACCTACGGTATCAACTCCTGAATTAATGCAGTTGCTCAGCGGGAAATCTATTATTCTGTACTTTCCCCCGAATGTCACTGCGGGCTTTGCGACTTTTGCAGTCAATACGCCTAATCTGCTGCCTTGTCCACCTGCGAGCAACATTGCAATCATCTCTTTCTTAATCATGCAATCACCTCTTGTATATTCTATGATTTTTCTATTATACCACATTAAATCATAATTGTGAACATTTTTAACAATTTTTTTTCGACTTTACATTAGTTTTTGTGACATTTTACCTGCCTGTAACCGTTTCTATAACTAGGGGTTTCATTTTGTACCTTTTTTAGGTATAATAAACACAAGCAGAGCCGGATTGACACCGGCCCATATAATAATAAAGAAGAGAAAGGAAGCACAACCTTATGTATCAGATAGATTTTAATCAGCCGCTGCATATTCACTTCATTGGCATCGGCGGTATCAGTATGAGCGGCCTGGCCGAAATTCTTTTAAAAGAGGATTTTCCCATATCAGGTTCCGACTCCAGAAAGTCCGCGCTGACTGCCCATCTGGAGAGCCTTGGTGCCGTTGTCCGCATTGGACAGCGCGCTTCCAATATTACAGACGATATCCAGCTTGTTGTCTACACGGCTGCGATCCATGAAGACAATCCGGAATTTACATGTGCCCGAGAAAAGGGACTGCCCATGCTCACTAGAGCAGAACTTCTGGGACAGATCATGAAAAACTATGAAATACCTGTAGCTGTATCCGGCACACACGGCAAGACCACCACCACATCCATGATCTCACACATCCTTCTGGAAGCTGACGCAGACCCTACTATCTCCGTGGGCGGAATTCTGCCTGCCATCCACGGCAATATCCGTGTAGGCCGGTCAGAGACCTTTGTCACAGAAGCCTGTGAATACACCAACAGTTTTTTGAGCTTTTTCCCCAAGATCAGCATCATTCTGAATATAGACGCGGACCATCTTGATTTCTTCAAGGATCTGGACGATATCCGCCACTCCTTCAAGCTGTTTGCTGAAAAACTGCCCGCTGACGGAACTCTGATCATCAGCAGTGATATTCCGGACTATGAAGAGATTACCAAAGACCTTTCCTGCGAGATCATTACCTGCGGCCTGGAACATCCGGCTGATTATATGGCTCAGAATATTACCTTCGACGAGTTCGCCCACGCTTCCTTTGACTGTGTAAAAGGCAGCGAGACACTTGGACGTTTCTCCTTGTCAGTACCCGGAGTCCATAATGTTGCCAATGCCCTGTCTGCCATAGCTCTGGGCATAAAGCTGGGCCTTTCCGCGGAGCACATCCAAAAAGGGCTTCTGAACTTCAGCGGAACGGACAGACGATTCCAGTACAAGGGCAAAGTGGGCGGTGTCACCATCATTGACGACTATGCCCATCATCCCACAGAGATTGCTGCCACACTGCGAACTGCGAAAAATTATCCCCACAAAACTACCTGGTGTGTCTTCCAGCCGCATACGTATACCAGGACAAAAGCCCTGTTGGATGAGTTTGCGGAGGCATTGACCCTGGCTGACAAAGTGGTCCTGGCTGACATTTATGCCGCACGGGAAACCGATGATCTGGGGATTTCCTCACGGGATCTGCGTGATCTGGTGGCCTCCCTTGGCACAGATGCGTATTATTTTTCCACATTTGATGAGATAGAAGAATTTTTATTAAAAAATTGTATCCACGATGATTTGTTGATAACTATGGGTGCCGGAGATGTGTATAAAATCGGCGAAAACCTGTTAGGAATGTAAAGTTATCCACATTATCCACATGCTTATACACATTTACTCCAGAATAAGCATGTGGATTTTTTTGGGTATAAGCCAGTTTACATAATAATCTAACATAATTTGCTGTAAACCTTTAAAATCCCCATCTTTTCGACATTTTTCGGTTGCTAATAAAAATACTCCACTTTTTTATCCACATTATCCACATTCCCCACAAAGTTTTCAACAAGTCTGCATAAAGGACTCTGCTAAAAAATGCTTATTCTCTTTTCAAATATAATATGTTATACTTACAAAAGACGGGGAAACACTTGCTTGGGCGGACCTTTTTGACATGTCTGCGCCGGGCGTACATGAAAAGTTGTTTTCCTGTTTGTTGTGCCGGAATCTTTTCGGCTAACCGGATTTTAGGATAGAAAAGGATGTTAGACATGGGACAGTTCATCATACATAACGATTTTCCCGGAGATTTTACTCTTGTCTCCAACTATTTTCTGGATACTTATATGCCGCAGGCCAATGGAGAATTTGTGAAAATCTATCTATGGCTTCTGCGCAGCGCGTCTGTATCCGGTTCCGCTCTGGAGCTGTCATCAATTGCCGATATCTTTAATTGTACGGAAAATGACGTGCTCCGCGCATTGAAATACTGGAAAAACACAGGCGTCCTGAATGTGACCTTCGATGGACGCGGCAATTTAAAAGAGCTCCGGCTGTGTTCTCTCACAGGCGGAGCTAAAGCTGTGCTCTCCCAGACTCCCCAGACTCCCCCGGCTTCCCCGGCAAAAGCACTGTCTTCGGCAGTACCTGAAGCGGCCGCCTCCAGGGAAAAAAGCCTGCCGCCCCAGCAAAAAGCCCTGTCTCCCGACAAAGTAAAAGAACTGTCCGGCCGGGATGACGTGATCGAGCTTCTGTTTATCGCGGAGCAATATCTGGGAAAGACCCTGACGCCCACGGAGATCAACAAGCTTCTCTATTTTTATGAAGAACTGCATTTCTCAAAGGATCTGATGGAATATCTGATCGAATACTGTGTCTCCAAGGGAAGCCGCAGTATCCGCTATATTGAAACTGTGGCGCTTGCCTGGGCGGATCAGAAGATTACTACAGTGGAACAGGCAAAACAGGAGACCAATACATATAACAAGAATTTCTTCGCCATCCTGAAAGCTTTCGGCATTAAAAACCGGAACCCTGTGGATGAGGAAATCCGTTATATGAACCTCTGGCTGAATGAGTACGCCTTCACATTGGATATTATATCCGCTGCCTGCAGCCGTACTGTCATTGCCACAGGACAGCCTAATTTTGCCTATGCGGATTCGATTCTCCACAACTGGCAGAAAAAAGGTGTCAAACACCTGTCTGATATAGACAAGCTGGATGAAGACCGCCGCCAGCAGAAGGCTGCCAAGGCGGAAAGCAGTGCGGCCCGCCCCAAACCGGCGCCGTCTAAAAACAAATTCAACAACTTCCACCAGCGTACCTATAATGTGGACGAACTGGAGAAGCAATTACTGAAATAATAGTAAGCCCTTTTTGTAAGGAGGCCCCTGTGTCACTGAATAATTCCCAATACGACGCGCTTATGCGCGCATACAATGAGAAACAACTGGATCACAAGCATGAGCAGGATGAACACATCCGGCAGGCTTACCATGAGATCCCCCGTCTCCAGGAGATCGATGGTGAGATCGCAGCACTGAGCCTGAAAAAAGCCAGGGCGCTCCTGCTCCCCTCACCCGGGGATGACTTTGACCTCTCCGCCGCTATCGCCGGACTTTCCGAGGAACGGACTGCACTTCTGCAGATACACGGCTACCCGCCTGACTATCTGGAGCTTAAGTATGACTGCCCCTACTGTAAGGATACCGGCTATGTGGAGAATCAAAAATGTTCCTGTTTTAAGAAAGCTGCCGTAGATTTGCTGTATACACAGTCCAATATCAGGGAAATACTTGAAACAGAGAACTTTGAAAACTTTTCATTTGAATATTATCCTTCGGATATCATAAATCCTGCCACGGGCCTCAGTGCACTGGAGACGGCCCAAGATGCAGTGGACAAGGCCTGGGATTTTATTGACAGCTTTCAGGAGCATCCCTGCGGCCTGTTCTTTTACGGTGATACAGGCGTGGGTAAGACCTACCTCTCCCACTGTATAGCAAAAGAACTGATCGACAGGGCATACTTTGTACTGTATTTTACATCCTTTGATCTCTTCGATCTGCTGGCGAAGAATACCTTCCAGAAGGATGCAGCCGCTTCTGATGTAGCCGGGTTCATCTATGACTGTGACCTGCTCATCATTGACGATCTGGGAACTGAGCTGACTAACAATTTTGTGGCGAGCCAGCTATTCTGCTGTATCAACGAACGCATTATGAACCATAAATCTACAATCATTTCCACCAACCTGGCCATGGATGACTTTCTGGAGACCTATTCCGAGCGTATCTTCTCCAGAATTTCCAGCAATTACACCATGTTAAAGCTGATTGGAAATGATATAAGAATACAAAAAAAACTTTTAGGAGGAAAGTAAAACATGTCACCAAAAGATGCAACTCCCTTAGATTCCCTTCCCGTAGGCCGCCTTGGCATCATACCGCTGAAGAGCTGTGAAAAGCTGGGATCCAGAGTCGATGACTACATTGTAAAATGGCGCAGGGACCGTGAACATCAGGAGAAAAACAACCTGGAATTTGATGGTTATGAACGGGATTCCTACCTGGTCAAAGCGCAGACCCCCCGCTTTGGGACAGGTGAGGCAAAGGGTATTCTGGGCGAGTCCGTTCGTGGCGATGACATCTATGTCATGGTGGATGTGTGCAACCACAGCCTTACCTATTCCCTCTGCGGCCACACAAACCACATGTCACCGGATGACCATTTTCAGGACCTCAAGCGTGTCATCGCCGCCATCGGCGGAAAGGCCAGACGTATCAATGTCATTATGCCATTCCTCTATGAGAGCCGTCAGCACAAGCGTTCCGGCAGAGAATCCCTGGACTGCGCCATTGCACTGCAGGAATTAGTGAACATGGGTGTGGACAATATCATTACCTTTGACGCCCACGACCCTCGTGTGCAGAATTCCATCCCTCTGCACGGTTTCGAGACAGTACAGCCGTCCTACCAGTTCATCAAAGGACTGTTCAAGGCAGAGCCGGAGCTTGAGATCACCAATGACAATACCATGGTCATCAGCCCGGATGCAGGCGGTACGGGACGTGCCATCTATCTGGCCAATGTACTTGGTGTGGATATGGGTATGTTCTACAAACGCCGGGACTACTCCACCATCATCGACGGCCGCAATCCTATCGTTGCACATGAGTTTTTGGGCACGGATGTTGCAGGCAAGAATATGATCATTATTGATGACATGATTTCCTCCGGCGACAGTATGCTGGAAGTCGCCGCACTTCTGAAGAGTAAAGGGGCAGGCAAGATCTTCATGTGCTCCACCTTCGGGCTTTTCACAAACGGCATGGAAAAATTCGACAAAGCTTTCGAGAGAGGTGAATTTGACAGGCTGCTCACTACCAACCTGATATATCAGCCTGATGAACTTCTCCGCAAAGAATATTATGTAAACTGTGATATGAGCAAATACATTGCTCTGCTTATTGATACTCTGAACCACGATGCCTCTATCAGCAAACTGCTGAATCCCGTGGAGAGGATCAATAAACTGATGGTAAAGCATAAAAAACAACTGGAAAATAAAGAATCATAAAACAAAAAAATTTAATAATAATAATTAGACAAAACAGGGATGGCGCCGCAAAATGCGGTTTCCATCCCTGTTATATCTTCACCCTTTGACTGCTCCTACTATCAAACTCTTCTGAACTTCCTTTGACAGCAGAACATATAGAAAAATCGTTGGAAATGTGGCCAGTACCAGGGCCGCTCCAATAGGCCCCCATTTGGTATTGTACTGTCCTGCCAGTGTCTGTATACCCGCTGTCAGTGTCTTAAACTCTGTGGAATTCACAAAAGTTGTGGCAAACATCAATTCATTCCATGTATTCATAAAAGTAAAGATGCTGGCTGTAGCCACAGCGGGTTTCATAAGCGGAAAAATGATCCTGACCACCATCTGATAGATACTGCATCCGTCTATACATGCTGATTCCTCCAATTCTCCCGGTATTCCTGATATAAATCCAGAAAAGATCAATATGGTCATGGGTACAGCGAAGGCTGTATACGGCAGGATCAGGGATACATATCCCCCCAGAAGATGAAAGTTTTTCAGCATCAGCATCACAGGAAGCAGTGCGGCATGCATGGGAATCATCAGCCCAAGCATAAGTATCGCATACACAGTCTTACTCATCTTCCATTTCATTCTATTTAAGGCATAGGATGCGAAAAGGGAGACTATACTGGTGATCAAAATACTGGCACCCACAACGATCACACTGTTAAAGAAAAATCTTCCGATATTTGCACCCACTATTGCCACCCGATAGTTTTCCCATATGAACTCCTTGGGCAGTCCTATGACATTCGCCCCAAAGATTTCCTCATTGCTCTTCAGCGAAAACGCGAACAGCCAGTATAGAGGAAAGAGCTGGATCAGCGCCCACACAGTCAGCAGTATCCGGATCAGGGGCTTACTTTGTCTTATCTTTTTCACCTGTTATCCCTCCTCTACCTTGAAAAGCTTTTGCACCCCGATATACAGAAGGAAACATATAAGTACAATGATAACTGCCATGGCGCTTCCATAGCCGTATTGGTTCCTTTTGAAAATGGTCCATACCATCAACGTTGTCGGCACTTCACTTGCATGGGCAGGACCGCCCTCTGTCAGAACATAGACCATATCAAAGGTCTTGAATGAACCTACCAAAGAAAAGATAATACAGGTTCGTATCATAGGCTTGACAAGCGGGATTGTCACGCAGAACGCTGTCTTGATCCTGGATGCACCATCTATTTTGGCGGCATCAAAAATATCTGCGGACACAGATTTTATGGAGGAATAGAACAACAGCATATAATATCCAATGTACTGCCAGATAATAGGTACTATAACTGCCCCCAGAACTGTCTCCTTGTCCCCAAGCCATGCTCTTGTAAGCCCCTCCAGTCCCATCCCCCTTAAAAGGGTATTCAGCAACCCGTAATCCGGATGATATATCTTCCCCCAGAGCTGTCCGATCGCCACGCCGGAGATGATGACGGGAATAAAGAAAATGGTGATATACGCCCGTTCTCCTTTTATGCCCCCTGACAGCAGCAGTGCAAATGCCATGCCGGCGGGGAGCTGGATCAAAAGTGAGAGGACGGCAATGATCATACTGTTCCGCAGAGCCAGCAAGAATTTATCGCTCTGGTCCGTAAACAGCCTTACATAATTGGCAAGCCCTACAAATTCCTGTTTTCCCATGCCATCCCACTCCAACAGGCTGTAATATCCTGACAGGAACACCGGCGCAGCTACGATCATCAGGAAAAGTATCACCACGGGCAGCATAAACAGGAAAATAGCCTGTTTATTCTTCAGCAACCGGTTCATATAACCCCTCCATTCAGTTAATTCAGGGTATCCATCTTCTCACAGAATTCCTCGGCAGAGATATCTCCCATGGATAAGTCGATCAGAGCATAGAGGTAATCCTGAGCTGCACTGCCCTCAAAGAAAGTATCCCACCACGCAATATATCCGGTAGCGTTCTGGGCATCCTCCGCGATTGTTTTGAACAGCGGGTCTATCTTACTCTCATCAACCTGGTCTTTTACATCCCAAACGGGCATATCAAGGCTTGCCTGATAGGATTTCAGTGACATTTTGTAGGAAATTTTCTGAAGCACTTCAAATGCTTTTTCCGGATATTTTGTTTCCTTATTAATGACAAAACCGTCTGACGCTCCGCCCACATACTCTGTCACAGTACCCTTTCCATCCTCCATAACAGGAAACGGTATGGTGATCACATCATCCTTTACAGTTGAAGATTCACCGTTAATGAAGCCGCAGGACCAGGAACCATTATAAAACATAGCTGCTTTGCCAAGGGTAAAATCCGCAAGCGCCTCATCATTACTAATAGCCACTGCATTTTCTGTGAAGGCACCAGCTTTTGACATCTCCTCGAATTTCTTTGCTGCATTTTCAAAATCAGGATCTGTAAAAGTGCTCTCTTGGGAAAGGATCTTTGTTACATTCTCAATTCCGCATGCGCGGACTCCCATCATATCAAACACCTTACCGATTGCCCACCTGTCTTTTGCTCCCAAAGCGATAGGTGTCACACCATTTTCCCTCAATGTTTTGCAGGCTTCCAGTAATTCCGAATAGGTTGTGGGAATCTCCACATTGCTCTCTTCCATGATCTTCTTATTGATGAAGAGATGACAGGTTGACATCTTGGTCGGAAGTCCGTAAAGCTTTTCATCAAAAGTAAAGTAATCTAGAACACCCGGAAGAAGCTGCCCCTTAATATCCTCTGTCATATACTCATCAATCTGAAGTACCTTATCTGCCTCCACAAAGGGCTTGGTAAAGCCGCCACCCCATGTACCGTAAATATCAGGTGCCTCATTGGCTGCCACGGCTGCCTTTATCTTTGTCTTGTATGCCTCATTTTCCGCGTAGTCAAGCTGTATATCCAGTGTGGGATCCTCCTCCATGATCTCCTTGATGGATTCCTGGAAAGCGACTGCTGACTTATCATCCGGATTCGTTCCATACAGAGACCAGATTGTAAGCTGTACCTTTTCCCCTTTATCCTGACTCTCCTCCCGGCCGGCCGCGGTACCGGAATCCTTTTTCTCCTCTTTACTGTTTTCTCCTCCGCATCCTGCTGCTGCCAGCGCTATGGCTGCTGCTGTGGTAATGCATAATGCCTTTTTCCATCTCTTCTTCATATTTTGTACCTCTCTCATCTCATTTTTAACCGGCCGGGTTTTATAGTCTTATCCTATCATCTGCCCTCCAAAATGTAGAGAGAGAAAATTTACCGAAACAAAGAAAATAATTACTATATGGATTCCTGGTAATCGCGCACGGAAACCCCTGTGATCTTCTTAAAGCACTTAGAAAAATAGTTGGCATCCGGTATGCCCACCAACTCCGCGATTTCGTAAATCTTGTAGTGTTCTTCCTTCAAAAGTTCAATTGCCCTGTCGATCCGGATACGCATTAAATAATTTGAAAAGTTTACCCCCATCTCCTGCTTAAAGAGACGGCATAGAAAGCTTGAGTTTACATAATATTTCTTAGCCATTCCCGCCAATGTTATTTCACTGTCCCTGTAATTATCCTCCAAATCCCTGCACACCTGCCGGATCACATGACTTTCAGGTAATTCTCTTCTATTCCCACAGCCCGCTATAATATACCCTGTAAAATTCAAAAGGTAATTCCGCATCTCCTCCTTTTCCTCCATTCGTATTACATATTTAAAGGGCACGCTGCTGGTCTTAAAGAACTGGGATATATCAAAACCATAGTCACAGACAAGGCGCATTAACCGGGTGATACAATTTACCGTATCCATTCTCGCTGCATTGATCTCCAGTGCAGAATCTCCCTGATAGCAATTAAACATGCTGTTTATATAGCCATATGCCTGTTCCTCCTTCCCTGCCTTCACAGCTTTACAGATTTCCTCCATACACTCATCTACCCTCTCCTGATACTCCTGCTGTGCCTTCAGAAGATTTCTCTTTTCCAAAATACTGTCCCTTACTTTACACACGCTCTGCCTTAGAGCATCTCTTCTGACAGGCTTTACGATATAATCAGCCACTCCCATACGGATGCCTTCCCTGGCATATTCAAATATCTCATATGCAGTCAGCATAATGATCTTAATGTCCGGATACTCCTCAGCCACACGGCGGGACAACTCCAAGCCATCCATAAAAGGCATCTTAATATCTGTGATGAGGATATCCACTTCGTTCTCCCCCAATAAGTCCAGGGCTTCCTGTCCGCTGTCCGCCTCCTGAACAATCTCACATCCAACCGCCGCCCAATCCAGACATATCCTCAGCAGACTGCGTGTATTCTCCTCGTCATCCACGATCATAACCTTTATCTTTTGCTCACTCATTTTAAATCCCCCTGATCTTCCCTGCATAACTGCAGCGGCAGCTTAAATGTTATTTTTGTTCCTGATCCCCTGCTGCTCTTTATATCACAGCAGTCCTTATAAGAATAATAGATACGGATCCTTTCCATAGTTCCGCACAGTCCGAAGCTTTTCTCCTGTTTGTCACCAAAATAGAGTTCCTCCACTTTCTCCGGCTCCATCCCCACTCCGGTGTCCTCTACGCTCAAATGCAGCTCCTCCTGGACCCTAAAAACCTTAATGTAAATACTTCCCTTCACTCCCCCCGGCCGTATTCCATGGTAAAGGGAATTCTCCACAATAGGCTGCAGGATCAATTTCAGCACCTTTTTCCTTTCAAGCCCCGGTTCAATCTCAGCTTTGTGATCAAAGATATCCCCGTATCTCAATTTTTGCAGCTCCAGGTAATCCGTCACGATCTTTAACTCCTCCTCCACTGTGACAACCGTGGAACCATGGCTCAGGCTGCCGTGGTAATAGCTCCCCAGATTTTCAATGGCGGTATATGCCCGCTCCTTATCACCGGCCAGTACAAGATATCCGATCGTGTCCAGTGTATTGTACAAAAAATGGGGTTTTATCTGCTCATACAGGACACTAAGCTCATAAGTTCTTTTATCCTTTTCTGTCTGGATTCCCCGCTTTATCAGAGAATCAATCTCCTCTATCATTTCATTATAATTATCCTTCAGGATTCCGATTTCATCTTTCCCGGTATCCAGATCCACCTTTTTCAGACTGCCCATTTTTACTTTATTCATAGATTTTATGAGTTTCTGAACCGGATGGGTGATCGAACGCGATATCAGAAAGGAAGCCGCTATAAAGACAACGGAACAGAACACACTCATGATGAGGATCGTGGACTTTGCGGTCTTGCTCTCTGCCTCAACATTTTTCAGTGATGCTGTATTTACTATCTTCCATCCGTATTTCTCCATATTAGAGCCAGAAAAAACACATTCTTCCCCTCTATTCTTCTCTAACACGGAATATATTTCCGTGCTTCCGTCATAATCAAGAATTTCCCCCGGAAGCTCTGTCCGCTCTGTATTGGATATGATAACATTATTATCAGAATCCAGGATCAGAAAGGGGATATTATCATAGGGCTTTGTCTGCCCTCCCAAAAACTGACGTTCCAGAATGTCCAGCACCAGTACACCGATTGGTTCCTGTGTCTCTATATCATTGACGATCCTCACAAGGGATATCACGGACTCTCCCGGGTATTCGTTATAGTAATAAATATTGGCTATGAGCTTGAACCCGCCCTTCAGCTTCTCAACTTCACTGAACCATTCCTGACTGAAGATATCTGCGCCTTCAAAGGTATTTTTCTTATTGTTATTGATTCCGTATCTGTTTTGATAACGGTCATAAATAGTTATGGATTTCGCAACCGGATATATGTCCATATAAGTCATGATCTGTGAAAAGACTTCCTTAGACTGCACGGTATAATTCTCATCCACAGATTTCAGAAAATTCTGTACTGACGGGTTGGCAATAATGATCCTCGATATATTATTCAGGCCATTAACTGTATTTTCAATGGAAGACTCCTGCACAGACAACACCTGCTCCGAGTATTCCCTGGCTTTATTCTTGGACATATTTAATGTGTAGTCGTTATACAGCCAGAAAGAGAACAAGATAAATACTGCCAGCACCATAAAATATATGAGTAATATTTTCATATTTAATTTTAAATTCCTGTATGAAAAACGTTCCGCCCCTCTCATCCTTAACCCTCTCCCATATTTATCCATAAAAACAAAACAGCGTTTGGTGAAGCCCGTAAAAATCACCTTCTGCTCAAGGATGACTCCACACTGTGCAACACAAAACGCTGTTTCCTGCTATTGTTTAATTAGAAATGCCTCATACCCGCCGGAATGATCAATCTCCATATCTGTATATCCATTCTCGTAATGAAATTTTACCGATTCCCGAGACGGCAGTCTCACAACACCCGCAGGGCTGTACCCTGTCCTGATCCTGACAAATTTATCCTTTACCATATATTTTTCTTCTACGGTATCCAGCTTCTTTGCTTTGCCTGTCACCACATAATTCAGCATATGAAGGATGAAATCCTGCCCCTGGCGTCTGAGGTTCAGCTCTGTAATGGCAGGCAGATCTGTCTCGATCAACGGCCTATCCAGAAGTCGCCGGATGCACCCCTCTACCAGATCCCTATAGACTGTATAACCGCTGTCCGTATACATACGGAAAACAGGAAATGCCATATAGATGCCTGCTTTTGTCTCCAGAATGGCCGGCTCCCCTTGGCTCTCTCTTTTGGGCGGTGTCTGTCTATGGGAACAAAAATGCTCATATGTACGGGAAAAATACGGATTTATGATCTCTGCCAGCACAGTTCCCTCTCCCATTATCTGCTCCCCGGCTTCATACAGGACATGGTCCGTCTTCGGGACTTTTGGGAATATCCCGCTGTCCCTCATCCTCAAATACCGCACATCGTATTCACTTCTGCCCAAATGCTTCAAGGGCATGCCAGGTATCATGGATCTTCCGTCCTTTAACCCTGATGTACCGGACACAAGAAGCTTTCCTCCCTGTTTTAAAAATGCCTCTATGGTTTCGGCATACTGCCCGTCCAGCTCTGCGTGGTCCGGTAAGATCAGAAGCCTGTAATCTGCAAGGGAATCCTCTTTATTGACAAAATCAAAAGGAATATGCAGTTCTGAGAGTACGCGGTATACTCCCTCCTCGCTCATTCCCCCCAAAGAAGGGTCCTCTGTCCCCGCCCCGGTTGGAATCAGTACGGCAGTCTCTCTGACTTTTTTTGTATCGTACAGCCACGGCTCCATACCTTCTATCTGTTCAAAAACTTTGCCAATCCGTTCATACACCGTAAGATCCAGCTTTCCGCAGGGGTGCATCTGGTCACCCACACATACCCTTGCCCCATTGGCAATCGCCCGGAAGCATTCATACTCCAGGGCATTTTCATGGCGCAGAGATCCAAAATCTCCCCAGGCAGTGTGAAACTTCCCGTTCATCATGCAGATGTCTTTCTCATATTTATTCAGATAATTTGCTGCCACAGGAAAATGCGTATATCCCCACTGTTCACTTGGAAGGGACTCAATATCCAGAAAATCAAAGTATTTTCTTTTTTCAATGGAGGAACAAAGGGTATCAGAACCGTCATCCAGTTCATAGGGAAACGAGTTGAAATATATTTCAAGGTCCCCATCCAGGGATTTTAAATAACGGTAAAACTCCTCACAAAATCGTGTCTCTGATATCTTGTCAAAACGCCGTACATCTGTTGCGTTCTCAGGGTCCAGTCCCAGTGCCTTCATGTCACCGGAACAGGTGGTACATACACATCCCCTGCCCTGTACAATATCGATCCAGAATCCGTCCGGATGATACCTGTCATATACTTCTTTCATTTCTGCCTTTAAGATCTCCCGGTAATCCTTGTTGTTATAGCAGATACATTTCCAGGAATAATAAGAACTGTCAAAAGGTTTTTTGTTCCCCCATATCCCTTCTGCGTTCACCATAAGCCATTCCGGGTGCCGGGCAGCCCAGTCCTCGTTCCATGACACGCAGGTGTAGGCCAGTGCCCGGATCTCATGCTCCCGGCAGGCCTGCATCTGCGCACCGAATAGGTCGAATGTAAGCCCCGGATGCATGGTGCCTATTGCAGTGGGATAATAAAACATTCCATGATGGCATTTTGTAAACAGATTGATGGAATTAACATGGGCCTTTTTTAAGGTATCCGCAAATTCCTCTGCGTCAAACTCTGCCCCGATATCCCCTATCAACGGGGACGTATGAAAATCAAGATGTATCTGCCGAAAGGGAATTCCTTTTTTCTCCATACACTTCTCCTTTGCGTTCATTAGCTTTCGGTATCTTTTCTTGATTATAGAATTGTCATGAAAATAAGTCAATTAGTTCCATTCAATTTAAAAATATGGTAAATTTTTTACTTATATTTGCAATATTTTCCTTCTTTACGGCTGCAGATACACCATGTTATAAGGAATGCCTGCCCTCTTGAGAGCCTCGGCCTCCCTCCTGTTACAGGTAAAAATAATGATCTGCTCCTTCTCTTTGTACAGCCACCGAAGAGTCTCTGTCATGCGCTCTTCATCATACATGGCAAAGACCTCATCCAAAAGCAGCGGCATAGGCTCATCGCCGCAGAAGATATCTCCCACCGCAATGCGCAGCGCCAGATATACCTGTTCTATAGTTCCCTGGCTTGCCATGAAAAGCGGCACATGGCGCGTTTCTGTGAACAGATCGATCTTCAGTTCTTCATCTATCGAAACTTTCTTGTATTTTCCCCTTGTCATGGTACAGAAAATCTCTGAGATACGGTTCTTTAATGCTTCTCCCACAGATTCCTGTGCCGATACAGACAGGCTCTCTATGGTCTCTGCCGCAAGCTCTATACTGCGTATCTCCTCCATCTCTCCATGCTCCGAACTTCCCCGCATCTGCAGCTCTGAAAGCTCCTCCTGCAGATTGGACATCCTGGTCCTTTTTTCCTGAATCTGGGCTGTGAGCAGACGGATACTGGCACCCATCACATTTTTTTCCCCGATATTGCCGGAAGTATGATCCTGGTCAGCCCGTCCGGTATCCTCTGTCTCCTCTTCCGTCCCTGATCTCTTTGACACAGTTTTTGTGTATACGTATACCATGGATAAAACGGCTGCTGTGAGTATGCATGCGGCAGATATGCAGGCGGTTTTCCATCCGGCTGTACAGAAGAGAATTACCCATACAGTAAAATCCACCAGAAGGACAGCCGGGATCACCTTTCGCCAGTTCAGCTTTTCCCCGGCTTTTCTTCTGTCCCGGGCAGACCTTCTAACTTTTTCCCGCTGGGTTTCTTCCCGTTTCCGTTCTTCCTGTTTCCGTTCCTCCTGTTTCTGTTCTTCCAGTCTTTCCTTTTCCCTCTTTTTCTCCTCTAAAAGCTTCTGTTCCAGCTCTTCTGTCTCCTGCTCAAGATAGGCAATTTCAAACTTTATCTTCTTCTCCTCCGCTTCCTGCTGCTGTATCCTCAACTGCATGCGGTTCAGCCATTCTTTCTTTTTTTCCTTCAGAAGCAAAAGTGCCTTGTCCACATTCAGCTTTCCGTCTCCGCTCTCCTGATAGCTGCTCAGATAATTCCTCAGCTCCAAAAGCAGGGCATCCCCGGTACGGCTCTTCATCTGTCCTATGGACACTGTATTTTCATACACTGCCTCGCTTATTCCCCCCAGCAGCATCTCCAAATCGCCGTCCGCTACAGACAATAGCTCCCCGTCACTTTCACAGACCAGCTTTGTCCCTTCTTCCCCTCTTCTGAAATCTCTCTCCAGCCTGAAATCTTTTCCCCCGCAGGAAAAGCGTATTGTACCCTCATACCAGGAAGGATTGTCCCAAGGGGTATATCGGGTATAGGTATCCGTCCTGGATGCCCGTCCCCTCATCTTTTTCAGACCGAATAATATGCACTGAATGAAAGCATGGAGCGTGCTCTTTCCGCTTTCATTTTCCCCGTATATAATATTGATCCCCTCATCCAGCCGGACAGAACGGTTCTGAAATTTCCCAAAATTTTTTAATATTAGTTCCCGAATCACCATAGAGCGCTTATTCCTCCCTTGAAGCCATCAGAGCCTCTATGCCATACGCAAAGGCCTTTTCTTCCCTGGCTGATAGTTCTTCACCGCTAAACCGCTTTACATAGGTCTCTATGAGACTGCCCCTGTATCGGCGCATCAAAGACTCCTTGTCATAGACTGTATGACTCTGATCGATCACTTCACGAACATTTCCAAGCTTCATGATCCGTTCTGTATCAAACTCTATCCCCATTGCGTGTTCGCCCTTTATAAGGATCCGGTACAGATTTTTCCCGCCCTTTTCCTCCATGAGCCTGGCAAGGGCCTGTTCAAGAGAAAACTGTGTGGTACTCTCCTTTACCTTTACGGACAGCAGGATATAAGAGCGGCTGGCTGCCGGAATGAATTCCGTCCTGATTGCCCCATTGACCCAGACGCCTTTTATATAACCGTGAGGCCCCAGATCATTTTTATCTATAGGCTCCAGTGCCCCGGCATAGGCTATTTTATCTTTTACCAGGGTCTCCGGTTTGTGGATATGTCCCAGGGCAACATAAGAAAATCCGGCCTGCTCCAGTACGGATCTGTCAAATGGTATATGTGTTCTGTCTCCCCCATGTGCAAGCAGGATTTCCAACGGCTGACGCCTCTGGGGCCTGATGTGGTGATATAAGGGATCCGTGATTTCTTTTCTGTCATAGCTTATACCGTAAACTGCTGTACCCAAATCCGGGAATTCCACACAGGGTTCCTGATCTCCCCACAGGCAGAACACATTCTCTGCCCAGGGAAACCGCAGATAATAGGATTCCCGTTTCAGATAGTCATGGTTGCCTGCTATGAGCACAACTTTTGTATCCGGTATGGTAGAAAACAGATAATTTACTTCCTTCAATTCTTTCATCAGAGGCTGCCGGTGAAACAAATCCCCTGCAATCAGAAACAGGCCGGCTTTTTCTTCGCCGGCCTGTCTTATCAATCTTCGGAAACTGTCCCATATTTCCTGGCCTCTTTCTTTACTCCAGGGAAAACCCTTGTCAGGTTCTGCGCCCAGATGTATGTCAGCGGCATGAAAAAATTTCATAAGTTCTCCTTTTATGATAAACAGCAGGTCTGTACCTTTCCTGTACAGACCATAAAAAACAAATTATAATTCGCAGTTATTTACAGTTCTCGGGAACGGAAGTACGTCGCGAATGTTCTGCATACCTGTCAGGTACATGACGCAGCGCTCGAATCCCAGACCAAACCCTGAATGGCGGGTGGAACCGTACTTGCGCAGATCCAGATAGAAATCATAGTCCTCCTCATTCAGATCCAACTCTGCCATACGGGCTTTCAGCTTGTCATAGGAATCTTCCCTCTGACTTCCGCCGATGATCTCACCGATTCCGGGAACCAGACAGTCCATAGCTGCTACTGTCTTGTTGTCATCGTTTTGTTTCATATAGAAGGCTTTGATCTCTTTTGGATAGTCTGTGACAAATACAGGGCGTTTGTACACCTGCTCAGTCAGGTAACGCTCATGTTCTGTCTGCAGATCACAGCCCCAGAACACCTTGTACTCAAACTTGTCGTTGACTTTCTCCAGGATCTCAACGGCCTCTGTATAAGTGACATGTCCGAATTCAGAATTCAGCACATGTTTCAGACGATCCAAAAGCCCCTTATCAACAAAAGAATTGAAGAAGGCCATCTCCTCAGGTGCGTTCTCCAGCACATACTGGATAATATATTTCAGCATGGATTCAGCCAGAGCCATATTGTCATCCAGGTCTGCAAATGCCATCTCCGGTTCGATCATCCAGAATTCAGCGGCATGGCGTGTGGTGTTGGAATTTTCTGCACGGAAAGTAGGTCCGAAGGTATAAATATTGCGGAATGCCTGGGCAAAGGTCTCACCATTGAGCTGTCCGCTCACGGTCAGGCTGGTCTCTTTCTTGAAGAAGTCCTTGCTGTAATCCACTTTTCCCTCCGGTGTTCTGGGGAGGTTCTCCATATCCAGCGTTGTAACACGGAACATTTCACCTGCACCCTCACAGTCACTGCCTGTGATCAATGGAGTGTGTACGTAGACAAATCCTCTCTCCTGGAAAAACTGATGAATGGCAAAGGCGATCATGGAACGCACACGGAACACTGCCTGGAAGGTATTGGTCCTGGGGCGAAGGTGGGAAATGGTGCGCAGATATTCCATGGAGTGGCGTTTTTTCTGCAGCGGGTAATCTGCCGCGGAATCCCCTTCCACAGTGATCTCTTCTGCCTGAATCTCAAAAGGCTGCTTTGCCTGGGGTGTTGCAACCAGAGTACCTTTTACAACAATGGCCGCGCCTACATTTAATTTGCTAATATCCTGGAAATTATCCATACTGTCATGGTAAACCACCTGAAGTGTCTCAAAAAAGCTTCCGTCGTGGAGTACAATGAAGCCGAATGTCTTGGAATCACGGACACTTCTTACCCATCCGCCTACAGTCACCTGTTTGTCCAGGTACTGCTCCTTGTCCCTGTAAATTTCTTTTACTGTTGTAAGCTGCATATTTATTCTCCTTTATTCTGCCGGTCCCGGTGTTGATCTTCAAACAAACTTCCGAACCGTTAAAATATCAATTTATAAAAAGCGGAGTGGATTTTTTATCCACTCCACATTAGTATATCTCATTGTTTCCTGCTATGCAAGGGGTATTTGGCACTCTACCACTCCAGATTTCCGCAGTTTTTATACTCTTCCTTTCTGTCAAAAGCACTGATCCCTTTACTGCTGCACAGATAGAACGTGTCACCAATATAGACGCTGCGCACCTCGGACAATTCCATATATCCGTAACCGGAAACGTTCATCCATTTGCTCATACTCTGGTACAGAAGCTTTTGGAAGCCCTGCTCAGGATTGTAAGTAAATACTCCGTAATAGCCCTGCAGGTCATAGGTGGTTTTATCATATACTCCCATTGGAAATCCCAGGATATTCTCCTCCGGGTCAATGAGTATTGTCTTGTAATCCTCCATGGCCTGACAGAACTCCACATTCTTCAGCACCATCTTGTCAATCTCCTTTACCTCCGCCGGATTCGAGATATCGAACATAGAGAGCTTCAATCCCTTCCGTTCCCCTGTATCCGGGTCTGTCTCCCATCCGATTCCCAGGAGCTTATTCTCCCCGTAAAAGTGCAGATATTCGGAAAAACCGGTCACTTTCAGTTCTCCTAGTACCTTGGGATCTGCCGGGTCTGTCAGGTCAACGGAAAACAGCGGGTCCACCTGCCTGTATGTGACAAAGTAACCTGTATTGCCCATAAATCTGGCGGAATAAATCTGCTCCCCTTTTGCCAGGTCTTCCACTTTGCCCAGCATTTTCAGTTTATCATCCAGTACATACAGGCTGTTGCTCATGCTTCCGCCCCACCATCCGTCCTTGTATCTGGTAGCCACAACTCTCAGACAGCCGTCATATTCGTCCATGGAAAATGTATCGTTAATACTCCCGTTCACTTCTCCTGCTGCCCTTGCCTGTATCTCTCCGTCCTTGTAGGAAAACCGCACGATTCTGGTGCGCATCTCCTCACCCGTGTAATCCTCCCCGAAAATATAAATGCTCTCTTTGCTCACATAGCACCTGCCGGATGCCCCGATCAAAGATTTGCTCTCCTGTATCTTATCCGGATCCTTCAGGTTCACGGAGGAGATCACCAGCTGCCCGCTCTCCCTCTGCGGTATAGCCGGATAGAGCACATCCGAACTGTCCAGAAGTTCACTGTTCACGGAAGGCACATAGAGTCTTGGCTCCGCCGCGTCTGTTTCCTCCTTATAGGCCGGATAGAACTGTGAGAGGAGATACACATAATTCCCCACTTTTCTGGTGGAATAATATCCGCCGTCCTGCTCCACAGTACCCTTCAGGGTTATTTTGCTCTTATCTGTAATGTCATATGTGTACAGACGTATAAACTCCCGGCTGTCCACCATGTAGGTCTCATCCCCCTGCCAGCGCAGGCCGGAATCATATCCGCTGGTGACCACGCAGAGTGTATTGCCGTCAACATACATCTCCTGTATGGAATCCGTAAGATCCTCCAGTGAAATCTGGCCTGTCACAGACAAGTCACCTCCGTCTGCCGACACAATGCGCAGAATACCGGAAGGCGTCAGTGTATAAATATAGCTGCCGTCTGTCTTGACTATATCGCCTTCATCCACACCTTCTGTACGGACATTCGTGGATGAATACTCGGATTTCATACCTGCAGTGCCTCCTGATCCACCGGCTGCTGAGTCTTCTGCAGCAGCCATTTCATTGGCTGTCCCATCACTTTTGGCATCAGCGCTGCTTTCAAGCCGCCCCCCGCTGTCCCGGGTATCTGCCTGTATCTTCTGTTCCCATGCCTCCTGGGCTTTTTCTGTCTCTGTATAAATCTGCTCATACAGTTCTTCGTAACTGCTTCCGAATATGTATCCTTCCGCTGAGTTTACTTCCTTCTCTTCCTTATCCGCCGGCTTCTTCCCGGCTTCTGCCTCATCTGCTTTTGCTGTTTCCCCAGACTCCTTCTTCTCCTCTGCACCTGCCTCAGAAGCAGAGGTGTCTTCCGTTCCGGCTTCTCCTGCCGCCTGCTCAGAGGATGTATCCATGGACTGTGCACTCATGGCTTTGTCGTCACTCTTTGTACTAAAGTCCATAAGAGGCATAAAGTTTACTGCGGCGATCACCAGGATCACGCAGGCCGCCGCCGCTGCTGCCTTCCTATAGCGGAAAGCATAATCTGCTGCTGCCACTCTCCACTTCCCGGATTTATTTTTTGATCTTTCCCCTTGTTTCAGCAGATCATCCAGATTGTCCGGATTTAAGCTCTCTGGAATCCTCTCTTTCTCAGCAGACTCTTTGATCCTGTGCATGATTTCCCGGTTTTTATTCTCTTCCTGCATCTGCTTATCATTAAAATTCTCATCCTTCATATTCTTCGCCTCCCTTCTCACTGTAATATGACTTCCATTTTTTTCAGTGCCCTGTCCAGGCGGGAGCGCACCGTATTATGGTTTTTATGTAAGATCGATCCGATCTCTTTACTCTTATATCCTCCGAAAACCTGCATAGCGACAATGAAACGCTCCTCATCACTCAGAGAGAAAAATGCCTCCCGTACCTGCATATCCCGGTCCAGGTCTCCCTGTACACTGCCCTCCTGTTCGTACAACGGCTCTGTTTTCCTGGTATACTCCTTCAGCTTCCTTTTGCACTTATTGGATAAGATCTTAAAGATCCAGCCTTTAAAGGCCTCACAGTCCCTCAGCTTCCCAATAGCCGCATAGGCATCTGCCACTGTCTCCGCCACTGCGTCCTGGGCATCCTCCGGATTCTTTAATACATATAATGCAAAATGGTACAAATCCTGATAAACCTCTTGATATAACTCTCCGAAGGCTTCTTTATTCCCCTGCTTTGCCTCATACGCTAACTGCTTACAGTCTGTCATGCCGCCACCTCCCTTTCTCTTTCATACATTCCTTCTTATCTGTACGCGGCATCCCTCATACCGGTTGTTGTTACTGCCCGCACTCTCTGCAGAAAGTGCAGTTCTATGAATAGTAACCGCTTGTTCCCTTTTTATTATATAAATATAGTGTTTCCTTTGCATCCTTTTGTTGCATTTAGGGGAAAAATATTTTTTTATTTTCTTTTGCAAAGTTTACTTGACATTTTATGCAAAGCAAGCTATACTAAAATTGCAAAGTTAACTATGCAAAAGTAATTCCATCCGTTTTGCGCACCCCTGCGCTGACAGTACACACGTTATGCATTCCAAACAAAGGAGCTGATACAGAAATTGGAGACCAAGATACGTGAACTGCGGAAAGCCCGCAAACTCTCCCAGGAGGAGCTTGCCTTCGCAGTGGGAACCACAAGACAGACCATCACATCCATCGAGGTGGGCAAATATACCGCCTCCCTGGTCCTGGCCTACAAAATAGCACATTACTTCGGCCTGACCATTGAAGAAGTTTTTGACTTTTCAGATGTGGACGCAGCCAATAAGGAGGAGTAAAGATTATGGAAAAATATAAAAAGACATTAAAAACAAGAATCGTATTGTTAGGACTGATTATATTCTTAAACCTTATCATGTCCTTATTACATTACATTATGGATGGCCGCACCGGAATACCTGCAGATGTGAGACATCTGGCAGATTTTCAGTCAGGCTTTATGCTTGGTCTGGCCATTGTGTCTCTGTTTATGCTCATGAAGTACCGTAAGCTTCTCAGGGATGAACGGGGCCTGAGAGAATCCTTCAACAAGGAAACAGATGAACGGATGATCCTGATACGCTCCAAAGCCGGAATGCCGGCGCTGCTCATCACTTCTGTGATCATGATCTTTGCAGGTATTATTGCGGGTTACTTCAATATTATTATTTTTTACACCCTTTTAGCCGCCGGGATATGTCAGCTTCTTCTGGGTACCGGACTTAAGTTTTATTACATGCACAAGCTGTGAGGGGAAAGTGAAAGAGGAAGAGTGCAGCCACTCTTCCTCTTTCACTTTCCCCTTTTTATTTATCCATGACCTTTACTGCCTTTACCGACGTACCGTCGGCTATGAAATCCCAGGCAGTCTGTTCCCCTTCTGAATAGTATGCTTTCACCCCGTATTTTTTCAACCTCTTGGCAATCTTTTTGTTCACGGAATCCGGGTTTTCTTCCTCATTCCCCGTTATGATCCCATAGACAGGCATGACGGCCTCCAGAAGAGCTTTTGATGTGGCATCCTTTTCCCCGTGGTGCCCCAGCTTCAGAACATCTGCCCCGCAGTCTCCAAAAGTCTGCAAGAACTGTTTCTCCTCTTTCTTTTCCATGTCTCCTGTCATGAGAAACGATGTATCCTTAAAAGACCACCGGACAACCATAGAGTTATTATTTTCATTTTCCGTGTCCCTGTTTCCGGGGATCCACACCTGTGCTGTGGCTCCTCCAAAGCCGAGAATTTCATCCCTCTGCAGTTTTACCACCTCTGCCCCATACTCTGAAGCTGTCTGTTCCGGGTTTATTTTTTTATATGTGATATCATCTTTTCCTGATAGATAAACTTTTTCTACAGAATACTTTTCCATTATCAGCTCAAGCCCTCCTGCGTGGTCCTTATGTCCATGAGAGAGGAAAATCCCATCCAGACGCTCCACCTTCTTTATGTCCAGGAGCCGTTCCACCATCGGATAATCTTCCTCTTTTCCCGTATCCCACATATAGTATCCGCCGTCCGGTACCTGGATCAAAAATGCGTCCCCTTTGCCGATGTTGATAAAGGACAGCACCATATTTCCCTTTAGATTTTCCTGCTTTCCCTGTCCCGTCTCCCCACAGCCCGCAGTGAGAAACAGGACTGCCAAAACTGCGGCCAAAACCAGGATTTTTCTCTTTTTCATCTGCATCCTTCCTATCCCCCTCTGTTTTTCCTCCGCCCACTTTCAACAGCGCGGCAGATGTGAAAACTGGCAGCGCCAATATAGACCCCATGCCGACAGCAAAATTGGCAGAAAGGGATATGGAACACCTGCTCCGAACATTAAAAGTCCTGACCAGATATTCCATATCCCTTGTCTTAATACCGTCTTTTTTCTATTTAAGGTTCTCCGGATTCAGCGCTTCCAGTTCAGGGACCACAAAGCGCCCGTCCTTCCGTATGAGCACATCATCAAAATAAATCTCCCCGCCGCCGTACTCCGGTCTCTGGATCAGCACTAAATCCCAGTGGATAGCTGAGACATTGCCGTTCCACGCGTCATCATAACAGCTTCCCGGTGTAAAATGAATGGAACCCTGGATCTTCTCGTCAAACAGGATATCCTTCATTGGATGCAGGATAAACGGATTCATCCCTATGGCAAACTCTCCCACATACCGGGCACCCTCATCCATATCAAAAATCCCATTGATCCTCTCTGTGTCGTTGGCCTCTGCCTTTATGATCTTTCCGTTCTCAAAGGTGAGGGTTACATTCTCAAATACAAACCCCTGATAAGAGGACGCCGCATTGTAGCGAATCGTTCCATTGACAGAATCCCGGACAGGTGCTGTAAATACCTCGCCGTCGGGAATGTTGCTCTGACCGCTGCACGGGATCACAGGTATATCCTTGATGGAAAAAGTCAGTTCCGTACCGGGAGCCGTGATCCGCACCCGGTCTGTACGCTGCATGTACTCCACCAGTCCCTCCATGGCTTTTCCCATCTTTCGGTAATCCAGGGTGCACACATCGAAATAAAAGTCCTCAAAGGCTTCCGTACTGGTGCCGGATAACTGTGCCATGGCATCATTCGGATAACGGAGAACAACCCATCTGGTTTTAGCCACCCTCACTTCATGGTGCACCGGGGTATTATAGTATTTGTCATAGACAGCCATATTTTCCGCGGGAACATCAGACAACTCCGTAATGTTGTCTGCTCCCCGCACACCAATATAGCAGTCCATAGCCTCCATCTCTTCCCTGTCCACCTTTGCCATAAGCTCAATCTGCTCTTTGGTACAGTGGAGCAGCATCTCTCTCTGAACCTTGGGGTCTGTAAAATGCGGAAAAGGAGTCCCTCCTGCCCGGTACACTTCCCGGATAATCTGCTTTGCCAGCTCTGTAGTTGTATATCCTGTATAATGGATATAGACCTTTTCTCCCGCCTGCACACCGCAGGAATCATTTACAAGTCCATAAGCCAGTTTCTTGATTCTCTCATCCATAAATCATCCTGCCTTCCCGTAAGGATACAATAAAGAGCACGCCAAATCCCTACGTTTTTTATAACTGCCGCTTACTCCGGCAGTGTCTCTATATAACTGATGAATCTGTTTCCTGCTGCCTCAAATTCCCTGGTGCTGTCACCCAGTCCTTTATACTTTGTCTCTCCGGTTGCCGGATCATACAGCAGCGTATTATAACCGTCATATCCAACTATGACCCGGTTGTCATTTTCTCCCAGTGACACGATGACCGGTCTCTGGGCACTTACCTGATAGAGTACCTGTTCCAGCGTGCATCCTGTCAGATCCAGTACAGTCCCGGCGTCACCAAGACTTTCCTGCAGAGCCGCCGTATCAAGGGAGGCTGAACGGAATCCTTCCGGTATGTCATCCAGATTCAGGGTTACCTTTGTCTTCTGGTTTCCTCTCTCCCACACATACTGCTGGGAACGGTTCAGAACAACGCCCATCATGTCATCTGCTGCCCGGATAGCCTGTGCCGGAGTGCTGAAGATATCGGCCAGTCCTCCTTTTGCATAGACATAATAGCCATCCTGAGCCTTCTCCTTCAAGTCCATGTTCAGAACAGTGTCGTTCTTATTTACCATGAGCTTTGTCTCCATCCTGAGCGGATTCTTATTCCTGCTGTCCTCGGAAAATATCAGCCTTGTGATATTTGCCTGGCGCACAGTTGTGGTGGTGGCAATGGAGATAACTTCATCTTCCGCATTCTTCACATTGTTCATAATGTGCTCGCTGGGTATATCAGTATACTGGTCAACATTCCACTGGGCCTGCTTCAGTTCCAGAAGTCCCTGCTGGATATCCACATCCATGATGTAAACTCCATCCTGCATATAGTCTTTCACGAGCTTGCCTGAAAAATTCTGGATTTTCACTTCATGCATGGCATAGCGCAGACTTCCGGTGGCATCTACCACAATGTCTCCGTCCCGGGCGGTACCGTAGACCAGATCCTCATTGATAAATCCAAAAGCTCTTATCTTTGTCCCCTCATCTGCCGCAATGCTTTTCTGCTCCCCGGTCTCCAAATCCATAAAGGTGATATGAGTAGTCTGAAGAGGGTCCATCTCCTCCATCCACGCCACATGACGGTTGGTATTGGACGCTACAAAACAGTCCTTCGCGATATCTTCCTTCACGATCTGATAGGTCTTATCCTGCATATTGATTTGATACAGGCTGCCGTCAAGCATGAGATACAGCAGTTCATCTGTGCTCACATAAGAAAGGATTTCCACATCCCGCTTCATAAATTCATAAGATTTGGTAGTTGGAAGGAAAAACTTTTCTTCCAGCACGTTCTGTTCACTGTAATAGTGATATACACACGTTCCTGTATAGCCCTCATGCTCTCCCCGGTTCATATATCCGTAGAACACAAAGTCCATGTCACCGTTCTCCTCCACTCTCACGATCTTGAAATCATGCATGGAGTAATCATATCTGTCATCTGTATCCCGGCCTTCCCTGAAGCTGAAGACCTGGGTCATCTTATTGGTGCTGATATTGTATGACCACAAGTCCCCCTGCTGCACAAAAGCCAGAACATTTCCGGCCTGGCTGGTCACAAACTGGACAGACTTTGACGTGACGCCCAGATTGATCTTGCCTGAGGCCACAGACACCTCGTTTCCTGTAAAGATCTGCTTTGCAGACCGGTTAAAATCCAGAAGCATGACTCTGGTATCCCCATACCGCATACGGTAAAATTCATCCACCTGATAGTATTCCTCATATCCCTCCTCATCCTTTGCTGTGATGTAGTAGGTTAAGGTCAGGCTTCCTGTTGTCTCGTTGATGTCCTTGATGGTGGGTACACCTTTTCTGCTGATAACAGGGGCAAGACTTCCCCATGTGACCATATCCGCGCTTGAATGGATATTTACATTGGTAAAGCTGTTGTTCACTGCGGTTTCGTCTGACTCCAGATAGGTCCTCAGCTCACCAGTATTGTCCTTGCTGAATGTCTTGGAGGAAAAGCTCTGTACAAACTCCAGGTATTTGTCAGCGTTCAGGCCTGTCCGCTGGATCACCCTTGTATAATAATGCCAGGAACCCTTGTCCGTGTTCAGGGTGAAGACCAGGGAATACTCCTGATTCATTAGAATGGATTTTTCCAGTGTAAAGGATGCGGTCTTGGCACTGCCGTTCTCTTCAAAATTTTTTATTTTGGCGTTTTCCACCACCTTGCTGCCGTCTGAGGTTCTGACCTCATAGACAAGGCTTTTTATCTTATGGTCATACGGCAGGATGCTGACAGTCATTTTCTTATCTGTTCCCACAGGGGTCAGGCTGTCCCTCATAAAATCCACCTGCATCTCCTGCGCATAACCGTACATACGGTTCATCTCCTGGTCTCCGTACATCATGGAAAGTACGGGAAGGGTTGCCTCCTCCATATCCATTTTGTTATCTGTTGTCTCTTTATTCATAAAACTGGAGAACCCTATCACACCCAGGATAAATATGAGCAGCAGGACTCCCAGCTTTGTCAATACCTTTTTCATCTATCGTTCCCTTCTAAGTAACCGTTCAGCCAGGTCTGCGCATTTACTGCGCTGACCGTATGAACAGGTAGTGCCAACAGACATCCGGTCCATCGCGAAGCGATATTTAATGGCCGGATGAGTAACAGTTCAGCCTGTCTGAACTGTTACTCTTCTAAGAACAACAGTGATGCAAGCGTGGGATGTGCGTGAAACTCCTCTGCGCATTTTTCCCATGCCTGTCTCTGCTGTCTGCTGACTGTTTTATTTTCATTTTTCACTGCTCGTATGAGCAGATTCTTGGGTGTATGCTCCACATCAATAAACTCCAGGATCTGCGTGTCGTATCCTGCACTCTCCAGCATCTGTGCCCTGAGTCCGTCTGTGAGGATAGCCGCGAAGCGCTCCTTTAATATGCCGTATCCAAGCACAGGGGCCAGGATGTCATTTGCGATCTGCCGGTTCAGCTCATGCTGGCAGCACGGCACAGACAGGATCACAGACGCTCCCCACTTTACTGCTTTTGCCAGGGCATGATCTGTGGCTGTATCACAGGCATGAAGCGTCACCACCATATCCACATGGCTGCACCCTTCATAGGATGCGATATCTCCCTGATAAAAATGCAGTTTTTCGTAATGATATTTTTCTGCAAGACGGCTGCATGTCTCGATGACATCAGCCTTCAGATCCAGACCGATCACCTGGATATCATAACCTTTCAGCTCATGCAGATAGTGATACATTGCAAATGTAAGGTAGGATTTGCCGCACCCAAAATCAATGATATTCACCTCTCTGTCTTTTGGAAGCCTGGGGAGAATATCCTCAATAAACTCCAAAAAGCGGTTGAGCTGCTTAAATTTATCATAACGAGCATTCTTGATCCTGCCCGCTTCATTCATAATTCCCAAATCTATCAGATAGGGCACCGGCACACCTTCCTGCAGCAGATATTTCTTCTGCCGGTTGTGGGTCAGCATGGGAACAAAATCCTCCCTGCCCTGTGTTTTCTTAGTCTTAATTGTAAGTCTGCCCTTTTTACTGGCAAGAACTGTACCCTGAATACCCTTTGCCTCCAGTTGAAGCTGGCGGAAATCCTGCTGCATCCAGTTGTCTGTGAGACAGAGCACTTCCTCTCTTTCATGGTTTTCATGAAGCTCTTTCTGTCCCACAGTCCTTGTAACCTGATACATGACCCGGCCCTTCAGCAATAAAGGGCGTATCTGTATTTTAGACGGCCCCTCTTTTTTACGGGGGCCGCTGATAATGATCCTGATCAAATCTTCATTTATATATAAATCCAGAAATTTTTCCAGTTCTGTCATTTTTTCTCTCCTAAAACAGTATGCTGATATCAGCATCATGTAACTGTTTGGTACTTTTACAGCTACAGTATCATATCTATTGTAAAAGTTTTATGACAAAACCGCAAGCCCCAAGTGTAGTTTTATGCTGTTTAATAGTTACTATTCAGCCTTTCAGCTTCATAGCAGCAAAAGCATGCACACAGACTGCAAAAATTGCAGTTTTGTGAACCGAAGCTGACTATAATCTTCTGCAGCGTCTGCGCCTGCATCTGCGTCTGTACACTTCATTAAAGAACAGGACCTCTATCAAATCCTGCAGTGCTTCGTCCGGAAGATTGCCGCATCTTCTGCAGAACCCCGATTCTACGCCCATCCTTCCGCTTTCTCTGCGTATCTGACTGTGAATGGAATCACAGACCTTGCGCATCATGTATTTATCCGGATGTTCATCATACATCCTGCTGCCCTCATAATCCATACGGTCACACGCGTCATCCACAAAGCACTGGATATAAGCCGCATTCTCCGGATAATTGGCACGCAGGCGCCGCATATCCTGCTGCAGCACCCGCTCCTGCCCCAGTATCTCATCCCTGGAGTCAACTCTCTTATCTGCCATAAAAAACCTCACTGATTCTTCTCATAGTCAGTATATGCAGAAAAGCGGTTCCTGTCACTGTCCGGCCGCTGTCCGGGGTGTATAGGGCGGAACCTGTCCGCCTGGCTCCAGAGTGTTGGACACATATAAAAAACCGTCCTCATCGTCCGCCCTGCGCACGGTGACATGGTGGGTGAAGAGTTTATCACTTCTTAGTTGTGGGCTGACCACATCAACCGTCATGGTTATGGTGCCATCCCCGTTATCCCTGGCGTCCACCACTTCAGGATCCATCTCCGTCCAGACCGCGCTGTTGCTCCCTGCTATCTGAGTCCAGGGGTATGTGTCTGTTTGGCTGTTGTAGCCTGCCTGCTGCCTTAATTGTTCCAAAGGAATACTGAAATATTTTTCGATCAAATCTTCAAATTCACTGCCGCCAATCCCATTCGGATACCGGGAGCTGTCCGGCAGGCTTCCCTGGTCGATCCTATAGAGAAAATCATAAAGATCGTTAAAGTTCACCTGTTGGAAATTCTCCTCATCCCATTCCACCAGGAACAGGTTATTTGCCTCATATCCGATAGGTTCTATATACTCCTCACACATTTTGCTCAGTTCCTCATCCAGGGGCAGCACCCTTATGGCATCCGTTCCGTCAGCCTCCATCCCATCCGGAATAAATCTCTCAAAGAACAGATAGCCTTTCTTTGTGTATTCCCATTTCCATGCCTTGTACTTCACCATATCCGTCACATAAGGCTCCTGCTTTTTATTCCAGTCCAGGATCGTGACGGTGACAGTCACCGCACCTGTATTGTCCGACGTAAAATCGGTCTTATCCATCCCCCCGTCATCATGGATCCTGTATACGGTAATAGCAGCCTGCTCTTTTTGCTCCTGACTTGCCAGAAACTTTTCTACCAGTTGATAATTCTCCATGTTCTCCCTGTTCCTTTTATCCAGGGCCGCGTAGCCCTGACTCCCCATCTTCTTCACCAACGCAGCCACCGTATCCATGGACAGAACATCCCCTTTGCTGCTGTTTTTTTTGGCCTGTAAAAGCAGGTCCTTATAGCTTTTGGCAGCCTGTACAGCAGCCTCAGAGAGGACTTGTGCTTCGTCGGCAGGAATCTTCATCTCATAGTAACTGTTTTCCTCCTCTGCCGCCTCCTGTTCCTCAGGCTCCGCTGTGTCCGCACTGACTGTCACGTCCGCCTTCTGCTTTGCCGTATCCCGGCATCCTCCAAGGATCAGGCTCACTGCTGTCACACACATCACAACCCCTTTTAATCTCACACCACATCACTCCTTTGCCAGCATTTCATCCAACAGTGCTTTGTCCAGATCCACTACATAACCGCTTCCTCCGCGGTCTTTCACATCTTCCACCATATTGAGCATAAGGAAACTGTCTGTCTTCTCTCCATCCGTATTGAATACGGCAAACCATCCAAGCTCTGTCCCGTTTTGATCGTCCTGGGATGACTTGATCTCCGCAGTACCTGTCTTGCCTGCCAGCTCTGCTCCTTCTGTGTAAGCGCCGTGGCCGGTTCCATTTTCATCCGCAATGACTGCTGTCAAATCCTCTTTTATCACAGCGGCAGCTTCCTTGGAGAACGCGCCTGCTATCCAGTATTCGGCTCTCCTGTTGTCCTTTATCTCCAGATATGGCTTTATCATATTTCCTTCATTGACAAATGCAGAATAGATGCATGCCAGATGGAGGGGATTCACCAGGATCTGCCCCTGGCCATAGCCGCTGTCCGCAAGCTGGATCTCTGAGGATATTCCGTCCTCGTTGGAATACTGGGATTTGCTCATCCCGATCTCAAAGGGGATATCCTGCCCGAATCCCAGTTTTTTCAACTGCTCTGACAGTGTATCCGCCCCAATCTTCAGCGCCGCCTTTGCAAAATATATATTGTCTGAATAGATAAGGGCATTCCGCAGAACAGCCTCATCCCCGTATTCATGCAGAGTGGTGATCTGGTAATCGCCCCAGCTCTCATCCTTTTGCCAGGAAAGCCCGCTGGCTCCCAGGTTCTCGTCCGCGGAAAGGGTTCCTGTCATAAGGCCCACAGCACCGGTGACCGGCTTGAAGGCAGAGCCGGGAACCCAGCTTTCCCTTGTTCTGTTGTACAGGGGTTTATTCTCATCATTGTTCAAAGAATCCCACTTTTCCTGAGACATTCCCAGCACAAAATCCATGCCGTTGAAGGTCGGTGTGGAAACCATTGCCAGCACCTCCCCGGTCTTAGGGTTCATCACAATGGAACTGCTCTTGTCATTCTTATACTGTTCATACACACTCTGCTGAAGATGTGCATCAATGGTCAGTGTGATGTTCTCTCCGTCCTTGGGAGATGCGGAGGCAAGCGCCTCCTTCTCGTTGCCCTCTGAGTCCACAATGGATATCTTATAGCCCTTCTGCGCTTTCAGCCTGTCTTCGTACAGTTTCTCAAGACCACTTTTCCCCAGAATGCTTTGTTCATCATATCCCTTGTCTCTTAATTCCTCCAGCTCTTCCGCATTGATCTCCTGCACATAGCCCAGAAGATGTGAGGTACATTCCCCATAGGGATAAACCCTGCTCTCTGCGTCAGAGATCATCACACCAGGAAGTTCCAGCAGCTTATCCTTCAGAGCAGCCTCCCCGTCTCCCACGGGGGTCTCCAACTGGGCATTTGTCATCTTCTTCACCGGCACGAAGGAATCATCCTTCACCCAGGAGGCATCCAGCTTATCGGAAATACTGCCGGCACTGGTTCCCAGAAGCGCCGCCATAGCTTCCAGCTCATCCTGAGGCTGAACCGCCATCCTGCCGGGTACAAGTCCTATATTCGCCACAGTCCCCTGTCCCGCCAGAAGTTCACCGTTCCTGTCATAGATTTCTCCCCGCTTTGCGTCTATGCTGACAACACTCACCTTATCTGAGGCTTTGAGTCCGGGAAATATCATGGAATCACTCCACTTTATACACCACTTTCCCCCCTCTTTCTCAAAAAAGGTGTCATTGTCATAGGAAATTTCCCCTGCCACGGTATCCATGGTAACTTTATAGGATATGGGCTGGCTTTTCTCCTGATTCTCAGAAATATCAAGGCGGATATTATCAGCTTCTATGCCCTCATAAATCTTCTGGTTCCTTACAACAAAATCTTCGGCACTCACTGTATTCCTGCTGGCCTCATCCAGCAAAGCGTACATCTTGTCATATCTTCCCTTCTCAATATATCCCATGTACTCCTTCAATACATCCTCGCGCTTCTCCTCAAACTTTGCCTTGTACAGAAATACTCCCGCCGCACAGACGGCAATTGCCGCCATGGCTCCTATCACTGCAGCTATTCTCTTTCGCTTCATAAAATAACCTCCTTATTCAGAATACACTCCCTATACAAAAATCCTACAAACGTAAGATATAGTTTTACCCAATATATTACACCTGTAGGACTTATTGTCAAGTATTTTCTTTATTCAGTTTTTTCTCCCTCGTCTCCGGTGCTCTGCGCATCCGGGGCCACATCTGTCACTTTTGCTGTCTCCTGAAGGATTTCGCAGGCTTTGCTCCAGAGTACATTGGCCTTCACCATTGTCTCGTCGCTGTACGCGCTCTCAAGAGCCGCCGCATCCTTAAATCCGTAGTCCGCTGCAAACTTCTCAAGCTCCGCTTCATAGTCTTTTACAGAGAGCTGTACTTTTTCCGCGTCAAAAATGGCCTGCACGATCAAAGACTGCTGCAGGATATTCTGTGCCATCTGTGTCATGGTCTCCTCTGCCTGTTCTGTGGAAATGCTCTGGGATTCCCAATACTCGTCCAGGGTCATGCCGCTTGGGCTTGCATACTGCTCCTGGATCTTGTTCTTCACATATTCCATGGTCTCGGACATGGGTTTTTCCGGATATTCTGTAATCTCTGAGTTCTCAACTACTTTTTGAAATAAGTCGGATTTGAGCTGGCTCATGTAGTTCAGGTCCGCGTTTTCTTTCAGGGATTTCTTGATCTCTTCTTTATACTCGTCTACTGTTTTGTAGTCTGTGTTGTTCTTTACCCACTCATCCGTCAGCTCCGGCGCTGCTTTGATGGTGTTGATCTTCACCTTAAACTGCACTGCCTTGCCGGCCAGGTCAGGATTGTTGCTGTACGGGTCCGGGAAATTCAGGTCAAGGGTAACCTCCTCCCCTTTGCTCTTGCCGATCAGTCCGCTCTCAAATCCCTCGATAAAGGAATTGGAACCGATCAACAGATCCGCATCTGTGGCGGAACCGCCGTCAAACGCCTCTCCGTCCAGGTATCCTGTGTAATCAATGTTGACTGTGTCGTTCTCCTGTACGGGTCTGTCTTCTGTGATCTCCTCAGCCTTATAGGTGAGCTGCTGGCTGATATAATCCTCCACGTCAGCGTCGCCGATCTCCTGCTTTGTCTCTGTGACCTCCAGGTTCTTATAATCTCCCAGTTTGACATATTTGCTGATATCATCCACATCCACTGCCACCACGTTGCCTTTGCTGTTGGTATCTACTGCTTTATCCTCTGTGGAAGTTTCCGTCTTTTTATCATCGTTCTTGCTGTCGTCACTCTTCTTGTCGCCGCATCCTGCTGCCATCACTGCAATACTGAGTGTCAATAGCGCCATGATCAGTTTTTTCTTCATATACAATTCCTTTCGTCTGTGGTTTCTGGTTTCCGCATAAGGAAGTTATACCACACATGCCCCGAAAAAGGAACCCTTTCTTTCACATTTTTATTGCCTTTTCACAGAAACAATGCTAGAATAATAGTTGCGTTATCAGTCCAGATTTTAGGAGGTCTAACACAAATGGTGTGGAAAGTTCTACTGATTATTTTAATCATTTTAGTAGTCGTTCTTGCCGTTTTATATTTTCTTGGCAAGAGGGCACAGAAAAAGCAGGAAGCACAGCAGGAACAGATGGAAGCAGCAAAGCAGTCCGTCTCCATGCTGGTTATCGATAAAAAGAGGCTTCCCATTAAACAGTCCGGTCTTCCCCAGATGGTGATCGACCAGACACCGAAGCTTATGAGACGTTCCAAGCTCCCTATCGTCAAAGCCAAAATCGGTCCCAGGATCGTTACCCTGGTAGCGGACGAGCAGGTCTTTGAGATCATCCCCGTAAAGAAGGAAGTCAAAGCAGAGGTCAGCGGTATCTATATCACAGGTGTCCGCGGACTGCGAGGTGCTTTAGAAGCTCCTCAGATGAAGAAAGGCTTCTTCAAGAGAATGCGCCTCAAAGCGGAGAATCTTGCAAAGGGAAACCAAACGGAAAGCAAAGACAAAAAGAAGAAAAAATAAAAAACTGCCGCTCGGGAAAAATCCCGGACGGCTTTTTTATATCTTCACTCTGTTTTTTTATCTGTATCTCCGTTAAACCGGAGGATGTTTTATCGTGATGACGCCAAATGGAAATTTCCTGCGCCCTGGGGCTTTACATTAACACAGATCTGGCAGTCCGCTGTATGTACCTCGTTGATCTCCAGAGCATAGTCAATGAGGATATCAATATTCTCCTCCTGCTCCTTCACGTCAATTTTTGTGGCGGATATTCCCATCTGCATATCTCCGAATGGTGTGGCATAATAGGTCAGATTCTTCTTGGTCTCCTCAAAGACCATGTGTGTGTTGGTGAGTCCTTTTTTCTGCACTTCCACAGAACCCTTCATGACCTTGATCATATTCTTCGTGATGGTGTCATACCCTTCCTGAACCTCCTCGTAGCAAATGAAATGATGGCCGTTCCTGTAATAATAATCTCCTTTTGCCACCACTTCCACTTCCTCAGGTTTCTCTCCGGCGTCGATCGCCTGCATCCCTTTTACTGTTATCAGCACATCTTTCGTCATATTCAATACTCCTCAATATTAATCTGCTTGGTCATCCTCACATCATAGGGCAGAATGGAACCTGCAAATTCCTGAAAACGTTCCTCCGCGTCACTGACATAGAAGCGGTAAGGAAATTCCTCCTCCTCATGTCCGTCACTCTCGATCCCATGCTCCTTCAACAGCTCCCGGAGCGCCCGGGCAGTCTCATAGGCAGGATTCACCAAAGTAACACCATCTCCCGCGATCTGACGCATCAGGGAACGCAGCAGGGGATAGTGGGTGCAGCCCAGGATCAAAGTGTCCACCCCCTGTTCCAGAAGCGGGTCCAGATAGCGTTTTGCCACCTCCACTGTAACTTCATCCTTTAGCCATCCCTCCTCCACCAACGGGACCAGCAGAGGACAGGCCTGGCCTATTACCTGGATCTGTGGATCATATTCATGTATGATGGCAGGATACAGCTCAGACTTTACAGTACCTCTTGTACCTATGAGGCCGATTTTTTTATTCCTGGTGGTCTGTGCAGCCACCTTTGCTCCCGGCTTCACCACACCGATGATAGGGATATCTATCTCCTCCCGTATGGTTTCCAGCGCCATGGCACTGGCTGTATTACACGCCACCACAATGGCCTTCACGTCCTGGGTCTGCAGGAAACGCACGATCTGACGGGAATATTTCAACACGATATCTTTTGACTTGCTTCCATAGGGCACCCTTGCGGTATCCCCAAAGTATACGATCCTCTCACCGGGCAGGTTGCGCATGATCTCTCTGGCAACGGTAAGTCCGCCCACTCCGGAATCAAAAACACCGATTGGTGCCTGTTTATTCTGGTTCATATGAAAACCCTCTTAAAATTTATATTCTATTTTAACCGTGTTTCCATTTTACCCTCATTGAAGCCAGAATGCAAGCTGCAACCGCTAAAACCACTTAAATCCTATTTTCACCTTATCCCTTTCTTTGGGATCGTTCAGTATTGTAAGAAACTCCTCCTCTGTCAGAACTTCCTTTAAGTCCTCTTTTTTCTCCTCTGAAACTACTCCATGGGACTCATCAATAAAACACAGGCTGGGATAGAGAACACACCACCAGTTATGCCCTTCTGCCTCCCCGATCTTCACGTTCAGGGCTTCATATTCTCCGGCGGGAAAGGTGCAGTCCCCGTAAGTCTTATCAGGAAAATACGTCTTTTCCACAGCGGCTGTGACAGGGTAGTCATACCCTTCCTCTTCGATGGTCTGTCTGGCTGTATCCTCAATCTCATTTAAGTGGGTTAAAACACCTTCCTTGGTGGCTTCCAGGGATCTGTCCTCTCCCAGGACATCCTCCAGATAGTCCACGATCCTTGTCTTTACATGAAGCTTCAGGTTCTGGTCCTCATCTGTATCGCTGTTGGCAACCACGTGCAGGCGGAAAATTTCCTTTGCGATGCCCTGCTGCACCTCATGTTCCAGCCGCTGCTGCGTCTCCTCTTTCTCTCTCTTCAGTGTATGTATGCGCACAGCTCCCAACAGTACCGTGGCCAAAAGTCCGATGATCACAGCGGCAATCCATATATTTCTCTGCATTTTTCGTCTCACAGCAAATCCCTCCGTCTGATTCGGTATTCAGATGCGGAAAACTGCATCTCCCCGCACCTGATCACCGGATTTTTATTGCTCATTTCTTTTCTATAGACAGAGTATTGCCGTATCTTTCCAGGCCTATTCCTTTTCCAGCATAATTTTATCTTCCATGGCACTGACCTTTTGGAGAGCGGGGCGCTCCTCCCCGTTATGCCATGCATTGTATAAATCCTGCAGATCTGTCTGCCGGTGTGCCTGGCTGTCCGGCCTGTTCTCCACAATCCCCGTCAGATAATCTCCCAAAGAATCCATCTGCTGACCGTCCATGCTCATCACATCTCCAAGCTGGGCGCATGAGAACACGTAAATGTTGCCCGCTATGGACGGCTTGTCTTCCAGATAGTGGAGCAGGTTTTTATATGCCTCCTCATGGTCCAGAAGACCGTTTCCCAACAGCAGAACCTTCAGATGACCGGTATCCAGGTAATCCTCCTGGCTGTTCTGAAAATCTTTTTCCGCATCTTCCATGGTCCTGCCCTGATAAAAATCCGCTTTTTCGCCGGCCTTTTGATTCTCCCCGTCCTTGCTCTGTCCTGTCACGCCGGACAAGTCGGGAAGACCGTAGTACACCTGGTATTGGCCGTCCAGATAGTCCACACCCATGGACAACGGGAAACTGCGGTTCTCCAGAGCCACCCCGCAGGCAGACAGGTTCAGGGCCACGATAACAGCCAGCAGCACTGCTTTACTTTTCTTCCTTATCACGATGCTTCCCCCTTCCGTATGCGATCCCTGCCCACAGTGCCAGCAGAATAAACAGCGGCGCATAGATGTTCTGCAGCACTTCGCGGTACCATTCAAGAGAAATACCTGCTTTCTCGCATCCCAATGCGCAAATGAGAATGCCTCCCGCCAGATACGGCGCCCCTTTTTCCATATGGACACGCTTCAGCAGCTCGTGGTTGTAGAAAAAGATACTCCCCACAGCAAAAAAGATACAGAACATAACAGCAGCGATGAAGAAAATATCAACACGCTCCAGAAAATCCCCGGGCAGATCCACCCCTGCCATCATATCAAAAATAGGATAGGACTTCTGTACATAGCCGCCCGCTCCGAATGCCCCCTGCAGAAGTATCAGCACTGTTGCCAAAATTCCCAGAAGAAGAAACACCGAGCCGTTCAGTGCCTTGCCCGCATTGCCAGCACGGTCCACATTCCCCAAGGTAAAGGGAAGGAAAAATACCGGCAGGAACGTGCAGAACACTCTGTAACATCCCTGTATAACTCCCTGGACCGACATGTATCCAATCTCTTCCAGATATGCCCCCTTGACTCTGGTAACACACAATAAGAGCATGGCAGCCAGGATAAACAAAATGATGGGAAAGCACAGCTCGGCCATTCGTCCTCTGCGCTCCAGCCCCTGATGGCTTCCCAGATAGCAGACCACAGCAGTGACTGTGATGATCACAAAGGGTTTGCTGCTCTCAATAAAAAAACGGCCTGTGATCCTGCTGGTCACCAACAGCAGAAAAACACCTGTAATGAAGAGATAGGACAGATGCAGCAGGCAGAAAATCTTTCCGGCGTACTTTCCCATATACCGCTCAGGATTGGCATAACAGGGCTTCATACGGATAAAAAATATACTGGCCGCCAGAAATAGTACACCCATCAGAAGCAGGGAGAGTACCCCCTGCCTTCCGTTTAGATAGGAAGTGACGGGAACCGTGACCAGATAAATACCCAGTTGTCCCAGCACCAGTTGTCTGAAGAGCTGTCTGTGGGATATCCGTTGATTGTCAGCGAACATGCTTCTGTCCTCCTTTTGTCTTGAGGCGCACCTGCTGTTCCTTTCTGGCATAGAGCGGCCGCCTGGTCATAAACCTGAGGGGCGCCATGACAATGCCGTCTGACTCTCCTCTGTAGCCCGCATTTCTCTGGGCAGCAAACGGTGTCAGATAGGGGATTCCAAAGCTCTTAAGCCCTGCCAGATGGCTGATGACCAGATAAAGTCCCAACAACATTCCAAAGACACCCATGGTGCCTCCCAGAAGAATAAAACCGAATTTCAGGAGTCGGAACGGCGCGGTAAACTCTTCGTTTGGAATAGCCAGGGTCGCCAGTGCGGTGACTGCCACCACCACTACTACAATAGGGCTTACCAGATTGGCCTCCACAGCGGCCTGACCGATGATCAAACCGCCCACGATACCAATGGTCCCGCCCAGCGGTCCGGGCGCACGAACGCCTGCCTCACGGATGCTCTCAAATGCCACCTCCATAAAGAAGACTTCCAGTATCCCCGGAAATGGCACTCCTTTTCTGGCCTCCGCAAAGGAGAGGATCAGGTTGGTGGGGAGTACCTGGGTATGGAAATTAGTCACCGCCAGATAAGCACCGGAAAAGAGCATGGCAAATGCAGCCGCTATATACCGAATGATCCTCAGAAAGGTTGCCAGTTCAAAATGGTTGTACTCGTCCTCGCTCACCTGTAGAAAATCATTAAAGGCGGCAGGGAGCAGGATTCCCATGGGAGAATTGTCAACAAGCACCAGGACTCTGCCGTTGAGGATTTCCATGGCGCATTTGTCAGGGCGCTCAGAGGTCTGGAACTGGGGAAATGGAGAGAGCCAGTTTTCCTCAGCCAAATGCTCCACAATGCCGCTGTCCATGACCCCGTCAATCTCAAAATCCTCCAGACGTCTGTCCAGTTCCTCTAAAAGCTCCGGCCGCACCAGCTCCTCCATATAGAGGATCTGTACCAGCGTCTGGCTTCTGACACCCAGAGTCTTTTCTTTGACTTTCAGCTTGGAATTCCTGATCCTCTTACGCACAAGTGCGGAGTTGGTTTTAACCACATCTGAGAATCCTTCCTTGGAGCCGCGCAGCACCTTTTCCCTGGATGCCTCCTGCACACCCATGTTTGGGTAGCCTTTGCTGGATACCTTGATGGAATGGGGATAGCCGTCAAAGAAGAAGATGGCATTTCCCGCAAACATGGCTGCCAGTGCTTCTGACATGGTGTCCAGTGTTTTTACATCCGAGATCCCCAGACCGTTTTCGTCCACAAATTCCAGGATCTCGTCCTTGGGCATCTCCCACATATGGTTTACCAGCTTGCCGATCACAGAGTCCTCCAGCATCATATTGCTGACTGCCACCTCTATATAGACGACCAGACAGTGGATTTTCTGCTCCTGTCCCAGGATCATAGGACGGATAATGATGTCAGCGCAGTCTTTTAATGTCTTTCGGATGTAGTCCTCATTTTCCTGTATGTGAATAGATATCTTGTCATTGTCCTTCATTTCAAAAGCCCCTTTCTGCTCTCATACCCTATGGTATCCCCGGAATATAATCATTTTTGCACCACAAAAAAGAGAGACGTATTTTTTACATCTCTCTTAGAATATCCATTTCTTCTATTAATATACCTTACAGTACCCGTGTTCCGTGGGTTATGGGACGGAATCACTCCTGCTCGTTCAGGCTTTTGATGATAGCCTTCTGCTGATTGTCCACATGGACATAGACATATTTCAGCGCGGACTCCTTGTCCTTTTTGCGCAGCGCCTCACAGATCGCCCTGTGCTCCTGGGCAAGGGTACGGCGCACCGCAATATCCTTCAGATATTCGATGCGGTAGCGGTACATCTGTTCCCTGAGGTTGCTAAGCAGCTGTACCAGCCTTTTGTTGTTGGTGGCATTGTATATAATGTCATGAAAGGCCACATCCATCTCCGCAAGCTGGGTCAGATCCCCGTTCTCGGTCAGGCTCAGGAATTTATGCTCCACCTTGTCCAATTCATCCAGCTCCTCCGGCGTGATCCGCTCACAGGCCAGACGGATAGCCAGTTCTTCCATGCCCTTTCTGACCTCCAACACATCATTCAGATCACGCTCTGTGATGGACGCCACCTTTGCGCCTTTTCTGGGCGCCATAACTACCAGGCCTTCCAGCTCCAGTTTCCTGATAGCTTCCCGGATAGGAGTCCTGCTCACCCCCAGCTTCTCCGCCAGGGCAATCTCCATAAGCCGCTCACCGGGTTTTAAATCTCCTTTTAATATCGCCCTCCGCAGAGTATTGAAAACCACATCCCGCAGCGGAAGGTATTCATCCATATGCATTTCCAAATCCGTTGTCATCTGTGTCTTCCTCCATTATTGAATACAGTAGTCAAAAAAACGGTTCTGGCGATCTTAGTCTCGCGCAGTGCCTCACAGGCCTGCTCCGCTGTCGCCTTATCATCAAAGAGTCCGAAGACCGTAGGACCGCTGCCGCTCATCATGGCATTGACCGCGCCGTGGTCCTTCATATGTTGTTTGATCTCCTCGATCACAGGGTATGCCGGAATTGTCACGCTCTCAAGAACATTTCCCATATGTTCGGCAATCCTGTTCAAATTGTGCCATTGAAGCCCCTCCAGCATTCTGTCTATCTCCGGATGATGCTCTATCTCCGATGCATCCAGCTTCTCATAGACAAATTTCGTTGACACGCTGACAGGCGGCTTTCCAATCAACACATAGCAGTCCGGACAGGGCGGCAGAGCACGCAGCTTCTCTCCGATCCCCTCTGCAAGCGCAGTGCCGCGAAGCAGACAGTACGGAACATCCGCACCGACTTTCACGCTCCGCTCCATAAGCTCCCGCACAGTAAGCCCCAGTCCGAACAGTCGGTTCACTCCGATCATGGCGGCGGCGGCATCCGAACTCCCGCCTGCCATGCCGGCAGCGACCGGTATGAATTTCTGCAGATCCACAGTTATCCCTTTTTCCACTTTGAACTCATCCATCAAAAGCTGCGCTGCTTTATAGACAAGATTGTTCTCGTTTGTGGGGATAAACGGCAGATTTGTAGTAATGGAAATCCCCGGTTCCTCTTTGATATCAATTTCTAACTGGTCATACATGTTAATGGTCTGCATGATCATGCGGACCTCATGATAGCCATCCTCACGTTTTCTGACTACATCCAATCCCAGATTAATTTTCGCCAGTGCCCTTAATCTCATTTTTATCTCCTGTATTTCAATTCTTGCGCTCCAGAGTGTATCTAAAGCGAATCGTTGACTACCTGCAGCTATTGAGCATCCCCTGCCCCGCCATACACCGCTGAACTGTGCATCACAAAGCGGTATAAAAGAAGGTTATGAATGGTCACAGATGTTTATTGTATATTGTATTCGTTTTTATACACTTTATTCTATACGATATGCCTCCTTTTTTCAACACCTAAAAATAATATGTTGCTGTTCAAGTAACTGTTCACAGTATGCAAAAACTGCTTTCCTGCGGTCAGCACGGAAAATGTACCTGCCCGCTGAATACCGAGATGTCTCTTTAAAATTTTCGTAATAATCTTTCAAACAGGCTCTAGGATTCTACTTTTTTAGTCAATATCAGGGTGTCATATGGCTTAACCTCATCACTTTCCAGATCATTGAGCTGCACAATGGTTTCAATCGTAGTGTAAAATTTCTTGGCGATATCCCAGAGCGTATCCTGGGGCTGTACCTGATATCCCACGATCCCGGGCATATTCTGGAGCTTCTCCTTATCCAGCTCCCGCTCTTCTATTTCCCGGATTATGCCTGTATCTGTCTGCTTCAGCACAAGGGCATTCAGATTCATGACTATTTTTACCTCTATCTCATCACTGTCGATCATAGTAGTGGACAGTTGTTCCAGATCCGTTCTCAGATGATAGGTACAATTTTTCCCTATACCCGGAGCTTCCACCACATGGGAGAAGGGAATCATGGCATCCATGGAATAGAACGGCATATCGTCATCCCCTATGATATAGAGAATCCTCACCTGGATGATGCCCTCCACCTCTATGCCGTTCTCCACAGGATGGGTATCGTCTACCTTAACGTTGCCGTCGCTGTGGCAGATCTGCAGGATTTTCCCCTGGTTCTGTTCCATTTTAATGCGGTCTCCCACTCTGCATTTGGAATTATTTTTAACCAGGAGGCTTTCCAGCTTTTTATTTTCACGGATAGGGACGCATTCCTTTAAAGGGGTATATACGTCCAGAAGCAGGGACATTTCCTCCTCCTCATAAATTTTCATCTCTAATTCCAGGACAGCATCCACACCTATGAGGCGCTCCTCCCCGTCACTGTCTGTTTTTACCTCCAATTTGCTTTGGGGCATGGTCACCTCTATGTTGGGCACCATATCCACAGTGCAGCCCACACATTCCAATTCCTGATAGAAGGGAACCGAATGCTCCAGCCATTGCAGGGAATTGTTGTCATCGTCCCCACGGTACAATGCGAATATAAAGAGTTCTCCTTTTACACCTATCTTATCATTTTCTGCCCGGATATCCATACCACGGACTTCCACTGTGTTCCATAGAAGTTCATGGATATTGGGCTTGTTGGAGGCCAGGGCGATATCCTCCTTGACCCGCAGGGTGTCCTTTTTATGCACCGCGATCCCCATGACAGAGATGTCCTCTTTTTTCTGGGAAATGCCCTCCGCGTCCACACCTGCGGGGAGATTTGTCTCCTGCATCTCCTCCACTGACGCGGTGAAGGTTACCAAGGCTTTGATGTTCAGCTTTCTGGAATTGATAAGCTGGACACTCAGGTCCTCGATATCCCATTTCACCCGGACTTTGTCACCGTTTTCCAGGCCCTCCAGGTGCATGGTTTCCCCTATGGGGAGCGTGCCGAGAAGACTTTGTATCCTTCGCTCCTCACTGTCACTGACATAGAGGAGATAGACCATCAAAGCTCCGGTCAGGAACGCGTGGCCCTCGGATATCTGGACATCATCTATGTGGATCTCACCCTTTTTCTGGATCATCCGGCCTACGTCCGGCTTAATATCCGGCACATTTAAATCCTCATCAAAGGTAATCTGGCTGACAGCTTCACATTTTGTATGCATCATACGCATCTGTTTTGTTATTAATTCCACAATAAGCCCTCTTTTCTATTCAAAAATTACCGGTTCTTCCCGATATTTCATTTTTACCACCAGATATGGATAGGATGGCTCGTCTTTTAGATCTTTGTCCTCTTCCGGCCCTATTAGGGTAGTCTGTAGATGGATGGCATTGTCCCAGAGGGACAAGTCCTCAATTTGGATACTGTATCCTCCAGTCTCTTGTTTGCCGTAGCCTTTGAGAAGGTATAGATAGGAACCGTCCTGATATGTAAGCTGGAATTCTGATTCTTTGTTTTCTTCTATCAGTTCCTTGACTTTATCAGGAAAGTCCTCTTCCTTCATCACTGTGTACTCCGGCTTGACTCCGTCCTGGGCTTTGACTTTTTCTATGCTGCAGGAGGTCAGAGGGAGTGTCAGGAGGCAGATAAAACATAGTGTTAGGATTAATTTTTTCAATGTTGGGAGGCCGCCTTTGGTTTTGGTGCTCTTAGCAATAGTGTATGTGGGGAAAAAATGGATTATGACAAAGAAATTTTCAAAAGAGGGACAGCAAAATCCATCCAAAAGACTTGGATAGAAGTATTTTTCATCTTGCAGGCAAAAAAATAAGGCACGCCCGGATTCTCTGGAAAGAAAATACCGGGTATGCCATATTTTAAGAATTGGACACCGCATTCACACTGCTTTCTTCTGCTGCCTTACTATCTTGTAATCGGACTTCCTATCTGCGTATTTAATTGGCCACAATATTTTGCAGCCATACTCCTTTTTTCACCAGTATGAAGCCGATCAGACATTTTATCATATCTCCCATCTGCACCAGTATATAGATCGCCACTACCGGCATGAGGGTGAAACGGCTCAGAGAGAATGCTATGGTCACACTCACGCACCAGATGAACACACTGTCAAACAAGAAGGTAACAATGGTTTTTCCACCTGAACGTAAGGTGAAATAAGCGGCGTGAAGAAACGCGTTCTGCGGCATAAAGACCGCGGTTGCCATGATAAAGTATTTTGCCAGCTCTCTTGCCTCAGGATTGGTGTTGTAGAGCTTGGGGAAGAGCGGCGCAAGCACAAGCATCAGCAATGCAACACAGGTACAGCAGAAGACGGAAAACGCTATCATCTTAGTATCTGTATCCCGGGCTTCCTTCATCTTGCCGGCACCCAGAAGCTGACCTACCACAATGGCTACAGAATCTCCCAGGGCTATAAATACGATATTAAATACATTGTTGATGGTATTGGCAATGTTCAGACCCGCAACTACATTTAATCCTCTGATGGAATAGCACTGCGTCAGCATGGCCATACCGGCTGCCCAGAGGGCCTCGTTCAGGAGAAGAGGTGTTCCCTTGATCAGGATCTTCTTTGTCAGCATCGCCGGAACCTTCAGCGTGCTGTACAGGCCTTCAATGTACTGATTCACCTCTTTATGCTTGTGGGTCCAGTGAATAACTATGGCTGCCTCCACATATCTGGAGAATACGGTTGCGATCGCCGCACCGCGGACGCCCAATGCCGGAAAACCAAACTTTCCATAGATCAATATGTAGTTGAATACCAGGTTGATGGCAACGGCTGTGATACCGGCCTTCATGGGCGTAACGGTCTCTCCGCACTCACGCAGCGTACTGGCATATACCTGAACCATCATGAAAGGCGGAAGCCCTATAAGCATAATGTAAAGATATTGTTTTCCATAGGCCAGTGTGGCTGCCAGATTCTCCACACTGCCCTCCCCATGAAGGTACATGCTGATGAGCTGTTCGCCTCCAATGAGGAAAACCACAACAGTTCCCACTGTAAGTATCAGAGCCATCCACAATTTATACCGGAAGGTATTGCGGACTCCCTCATTATCCTTCTGTCCAAAATACTGCGCAGTAAAAATACCCGCACCTGAAACCCCTCCGAAGATACAGAGGTTATACACGAAAATAAGCTGGTTTACAATTGCCGCACCTGACATCTGCTCCGTGCCGATCCTGCCTACCATGATGTTGTCCAGAAGGCCTACGAAATTGGTGATGCCATTCTGTATCATAATAGGTACGGCTATAGCAAGAATCATCTTATAAAAATTTTTGTCTCCGATGAACTTCTTCATCACTCCGGTCTTTCCCATTTTTCTCTAAGCCCCCCTAAAATCAGCGATATACTACATAACTTACTACAGGAAAACTTCTTTGTAAAGAAAATAATATGGAATATAATGACGATTTTTTACGGGAATTTTCGTTAGAATAACAAGATTTGCAGAAATCTCGGTAAATGAGAAACCGCCTGCGGCCCAAGTTCTGTATTTTCTGTATAATAAGGTTAAATATGGCTTGCATCCCTTTCCTGTTTTCCGTATAATATAGAAGAGTTCCAGGTATCGGAGGCACCCTTTTGTTCGTCTGCCCGGAGGCAGTACAGTCACACGGTACATTAAAGTATGACTGCAATGCCATCCTGTGACTCACGGCACTCCAAGTGTGCCGCATAATAAATAAAATTCCCGGCCAGGTATGCGGACAGCATATCTGGTTTCTTATCCAATAACGTATACCAAACGGTATAGAAAGGTGAGTGTTATGTTTCGCTTTATTCTCGTATGTATTGTAGTTGTAGGATTTCTCATTTTATCAATACCGATTCTGCTGGCAGAATGGGTGATCGGCAAATTCAACCAGAGGACAAAGGATATCAGTTCCCTGCGTATCGTCCAGGCTGTTTTCCGATGTGTACTTAAAATTACCGGTTCTGATATTGAGATCATCGGACATGAAAATGTTCCCAGTAACACGGCTGTGCTTTACATAGGAAATCACAGAAGTTTTTTTGATATTCTCCTCACCTATGTTATGTGCCCGGATCTGACCGGATATGTTGCCAAAAAAGAAATGGAGCCGATTCCGCTGCTGTCTAACTGGATGAAGTACCTGCACTGTCTGTTTCTGGACAGAACGGACATTAAAGCCGGTATGAAAACCATACTGACTGCCATCGACAAGGCAAAAAACGGTATTTCCATCTGTATCTTCCCTGAAGGGACTAGGAATAAAAATGAAAGTGAGCTGGAAATGCTGCCCTTCCATGAAGGAAGCTTTAAGATTGCCACGAAATCCGGATGTCCGATCATCCCTATAGCGATCACAAATTCCGCTGAAATCTTTGAGGCTCATTTTCCTAAGATCAAGCCTGCTAAAGTGATCGTGGAATACGGAACTCCCATTTATCCGGACCGGCTGCCAAAGGAAGATAAGAAACGTCTGGGAGCATATACGCAGGAAACTATTTTGAATATGCTGAAAAGACACAGAGAAAGCTTCTAAAAATAAAATTCTATAGTTTATGCTGCAGTTTATCGTAAAAAACGCTGTTTCGGTTATTCTATTATTATATAGAAGAAAACCGAGGCAGCGTTTCTGAATTTAACAGCAGGAAAATACCAAAAAAGAGAGGAACAAAAGATTTATGAAGAAAAAAACATACAACATGCTGACTGACCCACCCGGGCGCTCTCTGCTGCTTTTTGCCCTGCCTATGATTTTAGGAAATCTTTTTCAGCAGTTTTACAATATAGCGGATTCTGTGATCGTGGGAAACTTCGTGGGGGAGCGGGCGCTTGCCGCAGTTGGGGCTTCTTATGCCATCACTAATGTGTTTATTGCCATTGCCATCGGGGGAGGCATCGGAAGCTCGGTGATCATCTCTCAATGCCTTGGAGCAGGACAGAAAGGCAAGATGAGGACTGCTGTTTTCACCACATTAATCAACTTTTTCGTGGTAAGTATCTGTCTTGGGGCTTTGGGTCTTTTTCTGAATCACAGGATTTTAGGATGGGTGAATACGCCCCAAGAGGTATTTTCGGATGCAGCACTCTATCTGGCGATTTATTTTGCTGGACTACCCTTTTTATTTATGTATAATGTGGAAGCGTCCATCTTCAATGCTCTGGGAGATTCCAGGACACCGCTTTATCTGCTGATATTTTCCTCTCTGCTGAATATTTTTCTGGATATGGTGCTTGTCATCCGGTTTCAGCAGGGCGTGAGAGGGGTTGCCATAGGGACGCTGATCGCCCAGGGAGTGTCTGCTGTCATATCCTTTTGGCTGCTTCTGCAGAAATTAAAGAAGTATGAAACAGATGAACATTGGCGGCTGTATGACACCGGGCTGATGTTTTCCATGGTGCGCATTGCGGTTCCTTCTATTATACAGCAGTCGATTGTGCAGATCGGCATCCTGCTGGTCCAGTCAGTGGTGAACAGCTTCGGTGCCTCTGTACTGGCCGGTTACTCCGCGGGGATGCGGATTGAGTCCATCAGTATTGTGCCTATGCTGGCAATGGGAAATGCCATGTCCACGTTTACAGCCCAAAATGTGGGAGCCGGACAACTGGAACGGGTAAAGAAGGGATATCGGATGTGCTATGCGGCAGTCCTGAGTGCCGGGGCGTTTTTGTGTGTCCTTTATCAGTTGTTTGGGAATGTGTTTGTCTCTGCATTTTTAGATGCCGGGAATGGAAGCGCTGCTTTTCAGACGGGGCTTGACTATGTGAAATTTCTTTCCTTCTTCTACGCTTTTATCGGGCTGAAGGCCTCCACAGACGGTCTGCTGCGCGGAGCCGGAGATGTGAAGGCTTTTACAGTGGCTAATCTTGTCAATCTGTCTATCCGGGTGATCGTGACCAATGTGTTCGCACCGGTGTATGGAATACAGGTGGCGTGGATGGCTGTGCCTATGGGATGGGCGGCTAATTATGTGATATCGTTTGGGTGGTATTTGACGGGAAGGTGGAGAAGGAAATGGGAAAAGGTTGAAAAGGTAATGTAAGGGGGTAATTGCGTTTGAGTCCTATGGAGCATAGTGGGGGTGCGGACGCAGTCTCGAATCATCAGCTTAGCTAGTCTATGAGGGTCTATTAAAATGTCCGCATCCCCGACTCTCCGCACCTCCGGGAGTGTGAAACTTTTTCTGTAAATATGTGATTGAAGGGTTCTTCTATGATAAAATCAAAATAATCATAGGAGGGCC
>PPYF01195288.1_pt1 | contig 99064 bp, 101 predicted proteins | sample 1559871 | NCBI WGS metagenome assembly PPYF01 (sample SAMN08240021, study PRJNA423297) | Human gut metagenome, whole genome shotgun sequencing project.
AAAAAAATAAAATTTAAAAAAATAATTCAATTACATATTTATATGCATCAAGGATGTATTTTGGTGGACAAGCCACTTAACTCTAACCTTCAAGTGAAGTTATTCTATTGATACTTAGTGGCTTGACATTTATTAACTATAGATATTTGTGTATCTCAACTATTTTACATACCTTTGCAGAGTGATTGATGGAACAATAATTCATAATGTAAGAGCTTTTAAAGAAAAATGGGATGATTGGATTTCATGTTTCCACACTACTCTGGTTTGTGAAAATAGGAGTAGTTTTCTTTTAATTAAATAGTTGTAATATGATTGTAGACCCTAATAAATGTGTTATTCTTCATACTTCTATAATAGAAGAGAAAGAAGATACACTAGAAGAGAAGAAGTTAAAGAGGTTAATTAATCTCAGATACAAGTGTGATGATAGGTATGGTATATTAACTATATATTCATTAATAGCATTGTTAGCTGTTTTAGTTAATGCAATGTTACAGGGAATACCATTGTATTTAAAGTATTTAGTGTTAATTCCTATATCACTTTCAATACCTCTGGGTATTTATTTAGTAGGAGTAGGGTTCTTAATTTATAGTAAGTATTTAGATAAAAAGATAAGGAAGTTATGAAAGTAGTAGTAGAAGATAAGAATAGAATTAAAGAGGTAGTATTTAAGTATCCTCATCTAATGAGTGGTAGTGCTGCTAATGATATTAAGGAAGAGTATTATGATATACTTGAACTTGAAGAAGAGTTGGATAAATATAGAAGTCATGTTAGATTACTAGAGTCTACAATCCTAGAAAAGAAGAAAGAGTTTATTAGTAAATCTGAACTATTCTCTTTAGTATTTGAGACTAAAGAAGAGGAGCAAGTAGATAGGGTTACAGTTAATGGTGCTGTTATTAATCCTACTGATGCAAGTAACAAGAATTATGGATTAAAATAGTATTAATTACCCTATAGTTCAAAGGATAGAACATTATTCTTCTAAAATAATAATTTGAGTTCGAGTCTCAATAGGGTAACATAACATATTAACTTCAAATTTATATTGTTATGAAAAGAGTTCTTAATTTAGTAAAGAAAGCAGTTAAAGCATACTGTGAATTAGCTGCACAGGACTATGCATGGAGATACACTGGTAATACATTTATCTCTAATGAGTAGCTAATAATTTAAGAGACTGGGTTGAGCAAATTGCTCTTCCCAATTAATAGTTGAAGTTAAGTTAATATTGGAGTATAATCAGTAATTGGTAGCTGGGGGGACTGTAAATCCCTTCTCTCTGAGACTGGGGGTTCGAGTCCCTCTACTCCAACTTAGATTTTTTTTCATTGACAAGGAAAAAATAATATGCAAATTGCTTGTATATATGAAATAAAATACATACCTTTGTAACATCAAAATAAGAGATATATGGATAGTTTATTAATACCTATAGATGACTTTAATGATAGTCCAAGTAATTCAGAATTAACCTTCTTCACTACATTCATTAGTGTACTGGAAGGAATTAAAACTAGAATTAAGAACTTACATTGGGCATCAGAGAAGTTAGATATTAGAGATAAAAGAGGTGCTCATTTATACTTAGATGAGTTCTTAGATGCAGTAATTGATTATCAGGATAAACTGGCTGAAAGTTGTCAAGGTATTCTAGGTTCAATGAGTACTACAGCTATTAGTGGAACTCCATTTGTAGCTAATAATCCAGCAGAGTTAATGACATACTGTAGAGAGAAGACATTAAACTTCTATAATAACTTGCCTAGTAGTACAGTCTATGCAGGTATTAAATCAGAGACAGAAGTATTGATACTTAATATCAATAAGTACACATTCTTATTTAGATTAACTGAGTAGTGCACTTGATTACTATATGTCTTCATACTGCACTTTAAAATAAAGAAGTTACTAAAAGCTGCTATTCATTCAGTGACAGAGTAACACTCTATGCTACAATGAATCTCATTAGAGGTAGATGATAGAGGGTTCCAGCTAAGCAGATACTGGAGAAAGAGGAGTACCAATAGCAAATCTCCTCAAAATTGCGAGGTAGTGTAATGGCAACATGTGTGGCTCATAACCACAAGAAGCAGTAATACTGTGTTGGAAGTTCGAGTCTTCCCTTCGCAACTAATTAAAGTAAAAGTAATATGGCAATGGAAGTAGAAGCTAAAGAAACTTATATGGAAGCTATTTATAAACCTACTGTAAGAGGAATAATTCAAGCTGTCAATGAGTTGGAGATTAAGAAAGAACAGATAGTTACACTTATTAAACAAGGTGAACAGTATGTTCTAGTGTATTACAAATAACTAAGGAAATATGAAAGAGGAGAGTTTAGTAAAGAGTGAGAAGAATGATATTAGTTATGGTCCTGAAGAACTTAAAGATTTAATTATCTTTGATGCAGTATCTAAGTATAAATCAGTTGCTAGAGCAATTAGAAGAGGTGATGTGACTAAATATGGTACTATAACACCTAAAAGACCTTTCAATAATAGGGTGAACACCTCTAGAAGAGCTGGTGTTAATAGCAGAACAATGAATGAATATAAGAAGAACATTTATGGAAGACTCACAGGAAAAGCAATATGATTATAATAGTGAACCAGTAGAATATTGCACTAAATGCTTGTCTCTGGCTATTAGAGATGTAAATGGACAGCCCTATTGTGATAAGTGTGGCTGTACTCAAACAGATAAGACTGATATCTATACTTGGGAGAAGAAGTATGGTGAAGTTTATGGTGGAAGTTACTTAAACAAATAATAGTAGAAGATGGAGAAAGAAATGAAGATGGAACCAAAAGGTCCTAAGGAATTATCAAGAGAGCAGTTAACTGGAATGTTACATCAGTTATCTGAACAAGATAGAAAGTTAGTTGAAGAGAATAGAAAACTTAAGGGTGCTATACAAGAGATGTATATGACCAATACCTTTAAGAGACTTGATTATCTGTTTAAAGTAGTGGAATCTGCTAACTCTGTCTTTAGTAAAAACTTTATTGCTAAGTGTGCTAAAGAGATTGAGGATATTACATTTGGTACTGAAGAACCTGTAACTGAAGAATAAGGAGGTTATTATGGAAGTGGCAGCTAATAATGTAATTAGAATACCTACCTCTCAGAAAAAGTTCTTTCGTTTTTGGTTTGAATTTCTAAAGCCATTCCATAAGTTAACTGATAGAGAGATAGATGTAATTACAGCATTTACTTATGAAAGGTACTTATTAAGTAAGGTAATATCTGATGAGGATATACTTGATAAGGTAGTAATGTCTGAAGATTCTAAGAAAAAAATAAGAGAAGAGTATAAGGTTACTCCAGCATACTTTCAAGTAATTATGGGGAAACTAAGGAGAAATGGACTAATAGTTAATAATAAGATAAATCCTAGATTTATACCTAATATAACTGAAGATAATGGTTCATTTAAACTAATGCTTTTATTTGATATACAATGAGTTATCAGGAGATATTAAAGAAAGTAGCTATAGAACTTAACCTTCCAGTGGAAGTAGTGAAGCTGGCTTATGAGTCACACTGGGCTTTTATAAGGGAAACTATAACAAGTTTACCTTTAAAAGAGTCACTGAATGAGGAGGAGTTTAGTAAGTTAAGGACTAACTTTAACATACCTTCACTTGGTAAGCTCACATGTACTTATGAGAGAATGTTAGGAGTTAAAAAGAGATTTGAATATATAAAAAGAATAAGGGAGAAATGAGAGTAATTAAGAAGATTAAGCCAATGTTCACTACTGTTATCACAACAATGAACATTCTTGAAGAAAAAGATATGTGTTTCTCAGGAACTAGTATAATTGATAGTTCAAAGATGAGAAGATCAGTAGATGAGTTCCAGACAGTATTAGCAGTTGGACCACATGTAAATGGTGTTCAGGTTGGTGATTTAGTATGCATTAATCCTATTAGGTTCCTTAAACCTAAACAGGTTAAAAAGCCTAATCAAGCTCCATCATTAAAAGATGGTATGGAGGAATATCAAACTGAATTGAATTATCAATTTGATATAATTGAAATTGATGGTAAACCATGCTTGAAGTTGCAGGATAGAGACATTGATTATGTAATTGAGGACTATGAAGAAGTAGAAGAGTTTGACTCTAATCCTACTATTGTAACTGAAGAGCATCTAAAAGGCAAACCAAGAATTGACTTGAATTAATAACAAAGCCTAGCTTAAGTAAAAATTAGACTAGGCTTTTTAAGTTTATATACATATGAGATTAATGAAGTTTGAGGGTTATACCCTTGTAATAGAACCAGAAGCTCTTGTACTTAAATCTATAAAGAATTTATGGAATAGAGATAGAAGTAAAGAGAAGGGCAGAGCATTAGCTGAATTAGGATTTATATATTTTATGGTTGATCCCAGAAGTACATATTCATATATAACTAATCCTGAGGATAGAGCAGCTAAGATTATACTTGAAGAAGGTTTGCCTAGTAATTGGAAGCCTGATAAGATAGTTGAAGAAGCTATGAAGACTTATAAGGATTCAGTTATTACTACTTCATATTTATTATTAGAGGATGCTAAGTTTGCAGTAGATAATCTTAGGAAATATTTAAGAGAGATGGACTTTACTGCAACTGATGATAAAGGAAAGCCTAAATATCCAGTAAATACCTTAGCTACTGCTGTTAATCAGATGACTGATATGGCAGAGAAACTAATGAAGACTGAGAAGATAGTAGCTCAAGAGATTGCAGAGAATAGTAAGATGAGAGGTCAAAAAGAGAAGACCATTATGGAGGATAGTATATCATGGGCATAGTAAACTTATATAAAGCTATTAGGAAGAAGTTAGATGATTGGAAGGATAATTATCCATCTGATTGTGGTTTTATGATTAAAGCTAATGAGTATATCATAGAAGGAATGAGTTCTTTTGAAGAATCCTACTATCTTGTAATGGTAGATATATCCTATAAATCCTATAATGGAGTATCTAAATTCTTTAGAATGGAATATAAAGAGAATTTAAGAAGTGTACGTCCAGAGATAGAAGAAATTATTAGTGAGAAGATTCTTTCAGAACTGTCTAACCTGTTAGATAAAGGTATATTAGACAGTGTTAAAGATGGAACATTTAGAGGCTGGGGAGTATGAAAGTAGAGGATGTAGTAGAAGGGTTAAATAGATATGTAGAGGATTGTAGACAACTTCTTAATATTAAGAATAAATCATTCTTTGTTATGAGGAAGAATATGCAAGTTAATTCTTCATTCAAAGCCTATAAATCTATTAATGAAACTCTATATTTAGTTAATAGAGATTCTAAAGAAGCAGTTGTGGATATAGTCTATTCTAGTAGAATAGTCACAGGTCAAGATGAGACAGCTTATGATAAAGCTGATATTGAATTTATATCTGCTATATTCAACTATGCTAGAAGTCATAAATTTGATAAAGTATTAAAGGATGAAAGTATTATTAGAGACTAATGAATTTCAGACACCAATAACTGATGAATTGCTTGAGCAATATCCTAAAGAAGTACAAGAACAGTTCTTTGATTATGTAAATAATGTAGAGTTTATTAAGAGACTTATATCTCCTGATAGAAAGAGAGCTAAGGACTTACCAAGAGATAATGATGGTAAAATAATAGTAGATGTTATGAACCCTCATATTCTTGAGGATATGGATTACTTTAGAGAAACTGCTATACATAAAGCAGAGACTGGTAAATATACTGATTTAAGACCAAATGGTAATCCTAATTCAGATTACATGAAGTGGTTGAGAAGAGAGACTAGTAGGTGTTGGTATGGTATGGTTAGACCTTCTGATGGTGAATGGATTACAGGAGATATGTATTTCTATTTGAATTATATGCCTATTGAACTTACCCAGACAATAGAAGGTCAGACTAATGCAGTTAATAGAGTAACATCTACTCCTAGGTCTTGGGAAGGTGCTTACTTGTGGTTTCATTACATTCATCAAGCTAGATATGGGGGTTTATATGATTTGAATGGTGGTAAAGATGCTCTTCAAATAGCAACTAGAGGTGCTTCAAAATCATTCTCTTGTGCATCTATGCTAGCTAAGGACTTTATAATAGGTGAAAATGAGAAATATTGTGAGAAGATTAATGCCTTTATATTAGCTGCTGAAAAAGGAACCCTTACTAATAAGGATGGTACTCTTAAGAAGTTTGAAGCATGTATTGACTTAAATGCTAGGTTAATGCAGTGGCCTGCTAAGAGATTATACAGTTCATTAGATAAGATGTTCTGGGAGATGGGATACATTGATGCTGAAACTGATTCCAAGATGGGTACTAGAAACAGTGTGTTTGGTGTATCAACTAATGATGATCCTGAAAAAGCCAGAGGTAGTAGAGCTGCTAGGATTATATATGAAGAGATTGGTAGATTTCCTAAATTTCAAGTAGCTTGGACTACTAATGAACCTTCTGTTAGAGAAGGTAAAGAGACTTGGGGACAACAAATAGGCATTGGTACTGGTGGTTCTGAAGGGTGCTTAACTGGTGATAATCAAGTATTTACATCTAATGGTGATGTAAAATATATTAAAAATTTGGTTGATTCTGATGGTATTATAGGTTATAATATTGAAGATTCTAAGTATTCTATTGAGAATGTAGAACATATTAATACTCCAACATTAAAAGAATGTGTAGATATTACAACTAATTCTTTAAGAAACCTTGAATGTAGTACAGACCATCCTATATATGCAAGTAATAAGTATGATTATAATGAGATAAGAGTATGGGAATGGATACCTGCTGGAGAACTAAAAGAAGGTGATTTAGTAGCTATATGTAATGAGGTTCCAGTATTTGCTAATGAACCTATGTTTGATGCTAGATTAGTAGGTCTCCTGATTGGAGATGGTACATATTTAGAATCTCCTAGAATAATAAGTTGTGATGAGGAAATTAAAGATTATATAAGAAGTAAGTATAAAACATCTATATATGGTAAATCTTATACTACATTAGATAATAAATTATGTGAAACCTTAGGAATTAAAGGTATTAGGAATGAATTAAGAGAATTGGGGATATACGGTCAATCAGGCAATAATAAAAGATTGCCAGATGCTATATTTAGAGCTTCTAAGGAGGATGTAGCCAATCTTATAGCTGGTCTTATAGATACTGATGGTAATATAAATATTTATAGAAGTAATAAAGGTAATAGACTTCCTTCTACTACAGTATCTATAGCTACTTCTAATATAGAGTTGGCAAAGCAAGTACAATTACTTTTAATCAAGCTAGGAGTCTATGCTAATATTCTTATTAAGAAACCATCTAAATCTATAAAAAGAATTATGGATAAAAATCCGTATTATTCTATAGAAATTTCTAGTAGGGATAGTATTATAGCACTACATGATTCTGTTAATCTATTAGTAGGATATAAACAAAATAAATTAGATGAGGCTTATAATATAAATATTAATAAGAAGAGATGGAGAAAAAATGAATTTGAGTATGAAACTATAAAGAATATTAAGCATGTAGGTAGAAAAGTTGTATATAATCTATCAGCTGATAATACACATACATATCTTGGAAATGGTATTATAACTCATAATAGTAACTTCTATGGTATTCTTCAGATGTTATATAATCCAAAGGGTTATAACATCTATGCATTACCTAATTTATATGATAAGAACTCTAATGGTAAAGGTGACACAGTATTCTTCTTTGGAGCATATTTAAATAGAGGTGGTTTTTATAATAAAGATGGTGTATCAGATGTAGTAGCTACTATACTTGATATTTTAAATAAGAGGTTTATAGTTAAGTATAACTCTACTGACCCTTCTAGATTAACTCAAGTAGTAGCTGAAAGACCTTTGACTATTCAAGAGGCTATTATGAGGAAGGAGTCTTCTTTATTCCCTGCTGCTCAATTGAGTGATAGAAAGAATGAACTAGATGCTAATCCTAATATCTATGATGATGTTTATACAGGTAGAATGACTATTAAGGATGGAAAGCCTGAATTTACACCATGTGATGTTAGTGTAATTAGAGAGTTTCCTCATAAGGATAATAAGCTTGATGGTGGTATAGAGATATTCCAATTGCCTAAGAAAGACAGTAGTGGTAAGATACCTTCTAATAGATATATTGCAGGTACTGACCCTGTAGATGATGATGATGCCAAGGAATCTTTGTCACTTCAATCTACATTTATTTTAGACTTATGGACTGATGAAATAGTAGCTGAATACACTGGTAGGCCTACATTTGCAGATGATTACTATGAACAGTTAAGACTACTTCTTATGTTTTATAATGCTAGAGATAACTATGAAAACAATAAGAAGGGACTATTTGCTTATTTCAATAGAATGTCTTCACTATACTTACTTAGTGACAGACTAGAATACTTGAAGGATAAAGAGATAACAAAGATTCCAGGAGTAGGTAATCAAAGTAAAGGTTATGCAGCTAATAAGTTTATTAATGGTTATGGTAGATTACTTTATAGGAATTGGTTGTTAACTCCAATACCTATGATACAAGAAGTAGATGGTGAACAAAGAGAAGTCATGATTCCTAGATTGTACACATTAAAGAGTAGAGCACTTATTCAAGAGTCTATTCAATGGGAGTCTTTAGGTAACTATGATAGAGTTTCATCTATGATTGCATTAATGTTGTATAGGGAATATATGGTTATACAATATCAGGGAAACTTTAGTCAGGATAGAGTTGAAGCTAATGATAGAAACTATCTTGGTAATGATAAATTCTTCACTGATAACTATGATAAAAAGATGAATAATAACAGGATCAACTGGTATCCTACAAGGCAGTAAATTTAGTAAAGAGTGTAAGTAGGTATAAATAATTCACTTATGGTATTGCATGGGTGGATTATTTTACTTACTTTTGCACTGAATAATATAAGACTATAGAAGAGTATGAATACACAGTTTGCTAATTTCCCCAGACAGATGCTCCCATTCAGTCAGAAGACTAAGAAGTGGAGAAAAGAGTGTGTCCTGTGGGGAAACAATAAGACATTCTTTAATTATAGTCTTGTCAGAAAGTCTGTTATCCATAAGCAGATTAACTATAATCTTCTTAGAGGAAAGATTAATATGCAGGATATGCAACTAGTATTGAATCCTGATGACTTGAAGGAAGGCTATATACCAGATAGAATACAGCACTACCCCATCATGAATTCCAAATTGAATGTTCTAAGAGGGGAAGAAAGTAAGAGAGTCTTTGATTTTAGAGTAGTTGTGACTAACCCACTAGCTATATCAGAGATTGAGAATAATAAGAAGAATGAGTTATTACAAAGACTTCAAGAAGAGGTTAGTGACACTTCTCAAAGTGAAGATGAATTCAATGAAAAGCTTGAAAAGCTCAATGATTACTTTACTTATGAATGGCAAGACCTTAAAGAGGTAAGAGCTAATGCACTCCTTAATCATTATATCAAGGAGTATGATATTCCTCTTATATTTAATGAGGGTTTCATGGATGCTATGGCTGTTGGTGAAGAGATTTACCAATGTGATATAGTAGGTGGTGAACCAGTAGTAGAGAGATTAAATCCTCTTAAAGTAAGAGTATTTAAAGCAGGTTACAGTAACAAGGTAGAAGATGCTGATATTATCATAGTTGAGGACTATTGGAGTCCAGGCAGAGTTATAGATACATGGTATGATGTACTAACACAGCAAGATATTAAGTATATTGAGTCTTTGCCTGATCATATAGGTCAGAATACTGTGGATAGTATGGATAATATAGATGAAAGATATGGCTTTGTCAATGCTAATATGATTGGTGATGAGGTTACAACTTCAGATGGATTCTATTTTGACCCTGCTAATTTATTCCCTGAAAGTGTAGGTACATCACTTCTTCCTTATGATTTAGCTGGTAATCTAAGAGTACTTAGAGTATATTGGAAATCAAAGAGAAAGGTTAAAAAGGTTAAATCTTATAATCCTGAAACAGGTGAGGAGGAATATAACTTCTATCCAGAAGATTATGAAATAGATAAAAATAGAGGTGAAGAGGAGTACTCTATGTGGATTAATGAAGCATGGGAAGGCACTATGATTGGCAATGAGATATTTGTTAATATGAGACCTAGATTGGTTCAATATAACAGACTATCAAATCCATCAAGATGTCACTTTGGTATTATAGGTTCTATCTATAACTTAAATCAAGGAAGACCTTTCAGTTTAGTAGATATGATGAAGCCTTATAACTATCTTTATGATACTATTCATGATAGATTGAATAAGGCTATAGCTAATAACTGGGGAGCATTAGTTAGAATGGATTTAGCTAAGGTTCCTAAAGGCTGGGAAGTTGATAAATGGATGTACTATGCTAAGGTTAATCATATTCTAGTAGAGGATAGTTTTAAAGAAGGTAACTATGGTGCTGCTAGTGGTAAGTTAGCTGGTGCACTTAACAATGCTTCTACTGGTGGTATTAACTTAGACCAAGGTAATTATATTCAGCAATTAGTCAATCTGCTTGAGTTTATCAAGATGGAGATGGCTGAAGTTGCAGGTATTACTAAACAAAGAGAAGGTCAAATTAGTAATAGAGAGACTGTTGGAGGTGTAGAAAGAGCTACTCTTCAATCATCACATATTACTGAATGGTTATTCATTCAACATGATGATGTTAAGAAGAGAGTACTTGAATGTTTACTTGAAACAGCTAAGATAGCTCTTAAAGGTAGGTCTAAGAAATTCCAGTACATACTATCAGATACATCTACCAGAATAATGGAGATTGATGGTGATGAGTTTGCTGAAGCTGACTATGGTTTAGTTGTAGATAATAGTAATGGAACTCAGGAACTCAATAGTAAATTAGATTCTTTAGCTCAAGCTGCACTTCAAACTCAGACTTTATCCTTCTCTACTATTACTAAGCTCTACACTTCAAGTAGCTTAGCTGAAAAACAAAGATTGATTGAAAAAGATGAGCAGGAGATTAGGCAAAGACAACAGCAAGCTCAGCAAGAACAGTTACAAGCTCAACAGAATATAGCTCAAGCTCAAATGCAACAGAAGCAAGCTGAAATGCAGTTAAAGGATACTATGAATGTTAGAGATAATGAGACTGCAATTCTAATAGCTCAAATGGGTAAATATGCTAATGAAGAGACCAGTGAGGATGTTGAGTTTAGTAAAGAGGCTAAAGCTAATCTAGCTGAGAAGATAAGACAATTTGATGAGAAGCTAGCTTTTGATAACAAGAAGTTGAAGATTGAAAGTCAGTTAAAGAAAGAACAAATAAATAAGAAACCAAATAATACTAAATAATATGAGAAGATATAATGGTATAGTTGAGTCAGAATCTGCACCATCAAAGTTTGATTTGTGGATGTTTAGAGGCTCATTAAAGTACTTTGGTCCTAATGGCTGGGCTAATGTTTCTTCAGGTGAAACACAAGACTTAGCTAAGGTAGCTTATAGTGGTGATTATAGTGATTTGATTAACACTCCTACTATCCCAGAACCTTACACACTGCCTGCTGCAACTACAAGTGCAATAGGTGGTGTGAAGAAAGCTACTAATGTGGCTAATTTAGCTGGTGGGGCTGAGTTAGCAGCAGTAGTTACTCAGGTTAATGCAATTCTGTCTGCATTAAAGGTGGCAGATATTATGGTTGAAGATGCAAACTAATATACTATGTATTTTACACAAGAGGATTATAGAAAAATAGAAGCATATCTGAAATCAAAAGCAGCTAGAGATACTAGTTTTGATTCAGCTACTACTCCTCTTCAAGGAAATGAGACTATAGTTCTAGTTCAGGGTGGTAAGAATGTAAATACTACTGTCAGTGATATAGTAAGTCAGTTCTTCGCATTAGGAGTATCAGACTTTATCAATGTCACTGATAAGTATGGTATATCTTATAATACTCTTGATGAAGCTATTAGAGTTATACCTTGGAGAAGTAGAAAAGTAGGTCAGGTTATTACCTTCCTAAATGAACAAGGTGAATGGCACTTATACCAATATCAAGGTGAGTCTATTCTAACTTGGAATAATACTACTTTATGGGTAGACTTACTTGAGTCTAGAATTGTTAACTCTATACTTCCTGATCAAGAAGACTTAACTATGACTGAACCTGATGCTGATGGTAATTCCTATATGCATTTCAAGGATAAAGACTATAGTATAGATGACTTCTCAGGTTTAGGTAGAGTATATTTAAGAAAGAACTTACAGACTCTTACAGACCCTAATACAGATGAAACCAGATTAATTAACTACCTTACTCAAACTATGGTTGGTAAGGAGAATGTTATTTATCATATACAGTATGATTATAATCTTAATGGTCAGACTATAATCATACCAGAAGGTTGTGTTCTTTTATTTGAAGGAGGTTCCATATCTAATGGTACTATCAATTTCAGCAACACATTCCTTACAGGTGATATAAAAATAAAGGCTGATTTATTAGGAACTGTTAAAAATAACAGTTTAAATGTCTTATGGTTTAATGTCACTGGAGATGGGAATACAGATGATAGAAAGGCAATACAAGATGTACTTAATATAGCATCTTCAAATACTACAGTATTGTTTCCAAAGGTACAGGATCATTATAAAGTGGTAATAGGTACTGGTACTGGAAGTACTATTATAGATCAAAGAGCAAATGCTGTAGCTAACAACACCTTATATCCTATAATTGTATCTAATGATAATGTTGATATTGTTATCAAAGGTACAATAAAGTCTACTACAATACTTGGTAATATGTTTGAATTATCAGGTAATAATATAGTATTATTAGGTGAAGGAGGTAGGTTACAAGGACCTGGTGGTGCTGATGATGTAGGATTTCTAGATACTAATACTGCTGATACTGCATTACAGTGGCATCCTTGCTTATTGAAGGTAGATGGTAATAATTGTAGAGTATCTAATCTTAGTTTTGAAGATTACCCTACTCATGGTATTGATTGTTATGGGGCAGCTTTAGTTGCAGATTCGTGCTTATTTATAGGTGGTAGAGTTAATCATTCTACAACTGGTGGCACAGTATTAATGGGTATTAGAACTAATGTTGGTGCTGACTCAGTTATTATAAAGAATAATAGATTTATAGCTAACTCTATTGGAGGCAAATGCTATAGCTGTGTATTCCCTTCAGGTAATAATTTTATTATCTCAGATAACATCTGTGAAAAATACCATGAACATGCTGTTTATGCATATGGTGACTATGGCAGTATATTCAATAATAAGTTCACTGATGTAGATTGTATAGCTTCAGACATACAATACTTTGCTACTTATGGTAATATAAAAGGCAATTATAGTATTGGTACTGAAGGTTTTATTCAAATAATGCATGGTAAGGGCACCATTGTTGAAGGTAATATTGCTACTGGATGTAGAGGAGGTATTATAGTTAGACCTTATCACACAGTTGATGTAACTAAGTTACCATCAGGATTAAAGATAGTAAATAACTTTATAGAATTATCTATTGGTACAACTGGAAGTTGTTTAAGCTTTTATGTAGTTGGTACTTATGATATTTCAGATATTCTTATTGCAGGAAATACTTTTAGTAATGGTTACTATACTCAAACTTCACAGGTTGCAGCTTCTTTATTAATTGGTGCTGGTAGTTCTGGAAATAATGGTATTAAGTTCCTTAGAGTAGAAAATAATATAGTTAGAAGTGGTAGAGGTGCTGTATCTTGGTTAACAGGTATTCATAACTCTATATTCAAGAATAACAAGTTTATTAGTGAGAGTTTGGATGGAGTAACAAGTGCTTTCTCATCTGCAATTAATGCTAACTATGTTACTGACACTATATTTGAAGGTAATGAATTTATAGATATAAAGTCTACACCTACTATGGCAAGAGCTATTCAGTTAAACACTGGTACTACTAACCTGACAGTTGCAGACAATAATATCATAAACTATACTTCTAATATTTACTTAGACTATGACACAGATGCTAAGCTGATATATAAAAGAAATAACAGGTTAAATTATATACCATTAAATAGTACCACTGCTAATAGACCTGCTGCTTATGCTCAAGAGAAAGGTTTCAACTATTTTGATACTGACTTAATGAAGCCTATGTGGTGGAGTGGTGTAGCATGGAGGGATGCAGATGGTTATCCAATTAATACTAAGGTTGGAACAACTGCACAAAGACCATCTCTTGCATCAACTTTTGTTGGATTTGAGTATTTCGATACTACTCTAAATGCACCTATTATGTGGGATGGAACTAAATGGATAAATGAAGATGGTACTTTAACTTCAAAAGTAGTAATTGTTTAAATTAGTAAATGATGGAAAATCAGCAATTAATTAAAAAGGATAGGAGTGCAAACTCCTATTCTAAAATATTTCCTTGGACCTTTACAGACTTAGTTCTTGATAGAGTTACCAAGGAATCTCTTGATAATATTCTTGTAAGGAATAACTTTATAGCTTTACCTTATGTGGGTAGTAAGGCTGCAACTAGATTACAGGTTCCTATGAAGAATAGGAGAAGAGGTATCTGGTTAAGTTATATAGATTATGCAGGTACTTTAACAGTTGAGTACTATAGTGACAATAACTTAGATGATAATCATTGGCAGGATAGTTCTTACTGGTTACCTTATAATACAGCAGAGTTTCAACCTGCATCTGTTGGTTTATCTGCATTAGCTCAAGAAGTATTTGATTGGATTAACAGTCAAATTACAGCAGCAGTTAAGTTAAATCCTGAAGATTTACAGAAGAATAGTTCTGGTCAAATTGAAGAAGCTAATAGAGCATATGATACTTCAACCTTTAGTGGTTTAGGTTATAGAATATTAAGAAAGAATATTCAAAGTAATAAGAATATTCTTACTCAATCTATGATCAATATGCCTAATAATGTCTATAAGATTAGATATGACTTTGACTTAAATGGTGCTACTATTAATCTTCCTGCTAATAGTGTATTACAGTTTGTAGGTGGTTCCATTAAGAATGGAACACTTAATGGTAACAACACTGTTATTGAAGCTGATTCTAATGCTGTTATATTTGATAGTGTAGTTATTGAGGGTACTTGGAATGTTGAGCATATCTATGATTCATGGTTTGCTTTTAACACCTCTCCTTCTTATATATCTAATCAAATTATAACTAATATATTAGCTCTTTCAAATGATGATGTATATAATACTATTCATTTTGATGCTGATAGAACTTATTATTTTGAATTACCATATAAAGGAAGAGCTAACCTTGGAGATGATGTAAGACCTGATTATTGGAAACTCAATACTGAAGAGTATGCGTTTCTTAGAATCTTTACTAACTTTACTTCTAATACACATCTTATAGTTAATAATACTATCCAAATGTTACCTACTAATCAGGGTGCTTACTTTATATTTCATATAGAAGGTAAAAGTAATATTGAAATTAGTGGTACTGGTACTATTAATGCTGATGCTAAAGATCATTTATATACTGATCCTTTCGCTGGCACTAACTATTATGGTGAGTGGGGACATATATTTAACTTCAGAAGTTGCGATAATATAGTAATTAGAGATATAACTGTTGGTTATGCATTTGGTGATGCTCTTGCATTTAGCAACATTGCTTATAATAACAATGGTACAAAAGCTGCTGGACCTGCAACTAAAAATGTATTAATTGATGGAGTTAAAGTTTTATATGCAAGAAGAAATGGCATTGCTTTAGGAGGTAATAATTACACTATAACTAATGTATATTTTGAAGGTTGTGGCAGTGATGAAATTAAGGGTACTGCTCCTATGGCTGGTATAGACTTTGAAAACGATTATACTGAAGTAGAGCCCTCTGGTGTATGTAGTAATGTATCAATGAGTTCTTGCAAATTCAAGAATAATAAATATGATGTTTCTTCTACTATTAGAGATGATTTAGGTCCTGTGCCAAGAGGACAATTAGTTACTATTAGTGATTGTAATTTTACATCTCCTCTTAGATTAAATAGAACTAACGGTCTTACATTCAATAATTGTCATATTGTTGGTATTAGTAATCATGATAATTCTATTTCTGCTTGGTTTGCAAGTAAGGATTTAGTATTTAATAGTTGTGTGTTTGATGAACTTAATCCTTATCTTACTATTAGTGCAGAAGAACAGAATAAAAAGTTTATTAATCCTACTTATCCAGAAGATATTAAATATAGTACTACATTTCAACAAAGTCTTGCTGCTGGTAGAGCGTTGAAATTTACTATACCTAAGCCATTAGTAGGCTTAGTAGAATTTACTGCATTTTGCAGTAATCCTAACTATGGTGCTGTTCAAATGCCTATAAATATTACAGAATATAGTTTCGGAAATAGTCAAAGATTAACAGGTATTAGAGATATAAAAGTAAAAGCTGCTCAAGATAATACTTTAAGATATGCGAGTTATAGAAATGTTCCAGTATTTTCTTATATTAATTATTCAGAAGATGCTGACAATTTTAATATCTACTTTGCTATTGGAGGTGATTTAATTAGTAATCCTTTAGGTGGTAATACTTCAGTTAATATATTCTTAACTTCTAAAACTAAATTTATTGTAGTTGAAGGTCCTGTTAGTGAGAATCCAGGAGTTGCTGGTATGTATGGAGGCAAATGGTCTACATTATCTGCTATAACTAAGTCAGTTATAGATGTTACAGCTATACCTTCAAGTGTTACTTTTCCAAGTAAAGAAATGTTTTCAGCTAATATGCTTGCTGATTTACCTACATCTCTTACTGCTGATAAAGTTGGATTTAGTCAATATGTATTAGATAATAGCTATAAATGTCCTGTATTTTGGGATTCTTTTTCTAGTGTATTTAGAACTGCTGATGGTAATAGAGCTTTAGTAAGAAGTGTTACTTCTTCTGATGCTTTAAATACTCTGACAGATCAAATGACAATAGATGATAGAGGTTATGTAGTTTATACTACTGTTAATAATAGTTATTTAACTTGGAATGGTTATGATTGGGTAAATGAAGATGGCAGCTTATTTACTAAAGTTAAGTATGTTAAAAGAACTGTAGGTATTACTGCACTTAATAATATATTTAGTTATAGTAATGTAGTATATAAAATAGTTGGAGACATTGATTTAGCTGAGGGAACATTAACTATCGCTACTGGTTCTACTCTTGATTTTCAAGGAGGTAGTTTCAATAATGGTACTATTGTGGGGAATGGAACGAAAATAATAGCTGGATTAACTAAAATATTCGGAACAGATATAACTCTTAATGGTACGTGGAACATAGAAACAGCAAATGTAGCTTGGTTTGGTGCTTATCCAAGTAATGCAGATAATTCTGATATTATTCAACACATGATTGATATATTTGGAAATTCTCTTAGAATAGGTTTACAATTTAATAAAGGAACCTATACTTTAAGTAAACCTTTAATAGTTAAAGATTGTATTAGATTTTCTATAATAGGTAATACTACAACATTACAAAAAATAACTAATACTACTACAGGAATAACAGATCCAGTACAATGTTCTTTAGGTTCAGTAAATGGTAATATTCCTGTAATATTATATTTAGAAAAAGCAGTTTATTTTAGATTAGTAGATATAAGCTTTTCCAGTAATGGTAATAATTCTGCTATATCATTAGCTAATTGTTCAAATTTTGAATTTGACTATGTTAATATTGAAAATGTATTAAATGGGATACTACATTGGAATGCTTGGGTTGGTATATATAATAAAGTGTCAGTGTCTAAAGCCAAAGTAGCTTTTAATTTCAATTCAGATAGAATTGAGGGAACAGGAGTAGATAATAAAGGACAAACAGGTACAAGTGTTACAATGAATAGTTGTTATTCTAATTCTTGCACTAATGGGTTTTTCCTTAATTGGTTATCTTACAGTACTTTAAATTCTTGTGCATGTGATTCAGCATCTGTTGCTTACAGATGTAGTAAATCTCAATTAACTTTTAATTCTTGTGGGCAAGAAGTTACTAAAGATATAGGTTTTAATATAAGTAATAGTCATGTAGTTATTAATTCAGGACTTGTAACAAATAGTACTTTAAGTTTATATGCTATTTATATTAAAGAGTCTAAAGTTACTATAAATAATCAATATTGGGCATCTAATGGAACTATAACATTAGATTTAAATAGTGTTCTAGCAGTTAATAACTGTACGATAGATACTTCTAATATAGTTTTTAATAATATAGCTCAATTAGTTATTACTGAAGGAATTAAAACTACTTTTAAATTATATAATGGTAGGGAATATATAACAACAGTTAAAAATCATAATTTTAATGAATCAGGTACTACTGCTAATAGACCTTCTATTGGAACAATAGAACCAGGAACACTTTATTATGATACTACTCTAAATAAGTATATTTGTTGGAATGGTGCAGCTTGGACTAATCTTGATGGTAGTGCATTGACTTAATATATATAATGGGAGGACACTTCAAGTGTCCTTCCTATTTGTATATATGAGAAATTTTTAGTATATTTGTAACCAAATTAAATGATATGGCATTAAATATAACAATAAATAAAACAGCAGTAGCTGCATCATATCCTGCTGGGAGTACTGTAGCTACAGCAGTAGTTAGTGGAGGAACTACTCCTTATACCTATAGTTTAGCTACAGGTGGAGACTATTTTAATATAGATTCTTCTACAGGAGTAGTTACTACTAAAGCACTAATGGATGCTAGTAGCATACAGTCTTTCTCTGTTACTGCTACAGATAGTAATTCTACTCCAGAAAGTATTACCTCTGGAGTTGTGTATCCTAATATACAAGCTGCTCAACAATCTAAGTTTAATAAATCTAATGTGATTTATAAGATAGTAAATGACATTGATTTAGGTAATGCAGTACTTACTATTCCAGCCAATTGTACCCTTGACTTTCAGGGAGGAAGTTTTAGTAATGGGGTTATAGTTGGAAATAGTACAGTTATTAAACCCTCTGGATATAAGATTCAGAATGTGGAATTACAAGGAACTTTCAAGTACTTTGATGGTGTTAATGCTATATCCTCAGAAGGTCTTTGTTTGAATAATACATATGATGTATTAGATGTAAACAATCTATCAAAAGAGGTTATATCTAACTATCAAATAGTTGATAGTGACTATAGTATTCTTCCACAATTTAGAAACATTAGGTCTGTTAGATTGGCTACTGGACAATTTGCAGGATTCCCAACTTCAGTTATTAATAATAATGTTTTATATTGTTTCTATTATCAGGCAGCTACTCATGCTAGTACTCCTGGGGTACATGAAAATCTTCATTATAAATTCACATCTAATTCAGGAGATACTTGGTCTGATGAAAAGGAATTAGTTTTACCAGCATCAGATTCCTCTGGAATGTTTAGGTCCTATAGAACAGCTTATGCTATTCCCTTTAATTATAATATTTTGTTAGGAGTGTTTGTTACTACTTCTGATAGTACTACAATTAAAGGATCATTTACTATGTTATTTGAAGTATCTGTTGATAGTTCAGGAAACATGACTATAGTGAATCAAATCAAAGTACCTGTATTAAATAACAATGTATTAATCTATGACTATCTTGACAGTGCTATTACTGATTCAATGATTATAGGTGGTAATATAGTTATTAGAGGTAGTAACTATCTTCTAAGTTGTTACACTTCAAGTAAACAGAACTACATATTCAGTTTTGATGGGGATTTTACAAATAACTCACATATAACCCAATTTGATGTATTTCCATACGAAGGTTTGATATACACAGAGCATACTTTCATTAAATTTGATGATAATAACTTGTATATAGCATTTAGAGAAGATGCAAGAAGAGAAAATACTCCTATCTTTAAATATAATACTTCTACTTCTAAATTTGAATTATTTACATCTATTGATGATGTTGCTTATGATGGTTTAGATGCAATATTATTGAATGATAATGTTGCTGTAATTATGGGTAGAGATTTGAGAAACTATTATACTCCTTGTAGGTTTGCTTTAATGAATGACTCAGGTAAAATCTATATTGATAATGCTAAATATTACGGGGATGTGTTAAATAGAGATTGTGGTTATTGCACTCTCCAAATAGTTAATGACAGGCTTATAGTTATATTTTATATTAGAACTTCTGCTGTTAATTATAACTATAATGTTGTTGAGACTGATATACCTGTTAGTAAAATAATAAATTTAATGTATTATTGATATGGGAACTGTTATAAAAACAATAGATAGAGATTATAATAAAGGTGCTAAATCTTGGTATGATAGTACCTTCAAGTTGTTATTTCCTATTGAAGGAAATAATGTAGCTTTCTACTCCTCTTATCTTAGGAATAGAGCTTTTTATAAGACAGGAGTTGATTTGTCTGGTACTTTAATTAAATTTAAAGTAGCCTTAGCAAATAATCCAGGAACTGAATTAACCCAAACTCGACTGTTTTCTGCTTATGATTACACTCATAAGATTAAGCTAGATGTTTTCCTTCAAAGAGAGGGAAGTAGTAATAATAATATTCTTGTGAAGGTTATATATTCTACTCAAGATAGTACTACTACATTTGATTACACAATAGTATCTTCTGCTGCTATTGAGAATGCTTATAAGGTTCTTCTAATAGACATAGATACTTCTACATTAACAGCAAGTGGTACATATTATCAGAGATATACAACTACTCAACCAGTGACTAGTTTCACTATGAATAAAACAAGTTCAGCTGGTAAAACTTTCACTAACACTACTAATATTATAGCAGTTGGTACTGACTCTGAGGATATCCAAATGGAGCTATCTGGCTATGGAAGATTCTTTGCAATGTATGTTGAGATTGATGAAGGTCCTATATTTAGTACTAGAATACAACCAAGTTCAGCTAAAGGAGCCTACATAGATTATAGTTCAGGCACTGTAATGAATTACATAGGTGCAGATGGAACTAATTCAAAAGTTGATGTTCCTATAAGTACTTGTAATGTTCACAATTAGATTTATTAGCTTAACAATCTATTCTATATAAGCAAATGACTTAGACTATTGCCTAAGTCATTTCTTTTTAGTATATTTGCACAAATTAAATAGAGGAGTATATGAAGAAGTTTATTATTGGATTGATAGTACTGTTAGTATGTTCACTCATCTATATGGTATATCAGAATAGAACATTAACTGCTAAATATGAGACCTCTATTGAGAATATAAAGGCTTATGATTCACAATTAAGTGGTCTCAATAATAGCAATAAGGTATTCAAATTAACTATAGATCAACTTAACTACTTTAAAGACTCCATACTTATCAAGATGAATGAAGTAAGGAAGGAGTTAAATATTAAAGATAGCAAGATTAAACAAATGCAATACCAACTATCTCATGTTGAGAAGCCTGATAGTGTTATATTAAAAGACACTGTATTTGTAGAATCCTTCAAGTTAGATACTATTATTGGAGATGAGTGGGCTAATACTCATTTAATTATGAAGTACCCTAACTACATTAAATTTACTCCTAAGTTTAAATTAGAGAGTTTCTTATTTGTAGAATCTAAGAAAGAAACTGTGAACCCGCCTAAGAAGTTTTTCTTATTTAGATGGTTTCAAAAGCGACATACAGTACTAAATGTAACTGTAAAAGAAAACAATCCCTATGTAGAAACTGATGAACAGAAATTTGTTGAAATTATAAAATAAAGTAATATGGATACTGTACAAATTATAAGTTTAGTACTAGGGTCCAACTTAGTTAATAGTATAGTTACTTGGGCATTATCTAGAAGAAAGAATAATGCAGAAGTTAATAAAACTAATGCAGAAGTTGATAGCACCCAATTAGATAACTTAGTTAAACAGCTGGAGTTCTATAAGAAGTTAGTTACAGACTATACACACCAGCTAGATGAATACATTCAAATAAGTGAGGAAAATAGATTAGAGCTTATGAGGCTAAGGAAAGTTGTTAGCAAGGTAGTAAATGATGTTTGCTTAGCCAAGGGATGTAGTAGAAGAGTGTATATGGATGATAAAGCAGTTGAAGAGCTGATAGAAGGAGTTAGAGAAGAAGTAAAAATTAAACTAGATAACAATGAAAAGACTAATAAGTTATAATGTATTTGAAGGAGACCCTAACTTAATTGCAGAAGGTTAGATTCTAGTGATTAGAGACAGCAGTGCTGTAGATAGAATTGCTGATGTACAGCAAAGAATTAATGGTAATATGGTATCATTAATTACAGATAAAGTAACCTTTGCTATAACACCAACTCCAACAGATGCCTCTGTTAGTATTAATGGAGTTGTAGGTACTAGCATTAAGACTTACAAGGGTGCTACAGTAAATTGGGTAGTATCTAAATCAGGTTATAAAACTCAAAGAGGTACTGAAGTAGTTACAACTAATACTACTAAGGCTATCACACTTGAAGCTAATCCTAACTAATATGAAAGTTAAAGTAAAAAGAACATATAAAGGGCCTTTATACTCTATAGGTAAGATGTATGTTAATGATACTTATCTATGTGATACACTAGAAGACAAGGACAGAGGATTAACTAGTCAAATGTCACTTGAAGAGATTAAGGCTAAGAAGGTATATGGAGAGACAGCAATACCTACAGGTGTTTATAAGTTAAATATGAACACAGTAAGTCCTAAATTCAAAGATAGATCATGGGCTATACCTTATAAGGGTATTCTTCCTAGACTAGAGAATGTTAAAGGATTTGAAGGTGTACTCATACATGTGGGAAATAAACCACAGGATACCCTTGGGTGTGTACTTGTTGGAGAGAACAAAGTCAAAGGTCAGGTTATTAATAGTACAGCATCATTTAATAAGCTAATGAAGTTGCTATTACAAGCTAATATAGATGGAGAAGACATTGAGTTAACAGTGGAATAAAAGTAGATTAAAGGGTGTGGTTATTATTAACTAACACCCTTTTATTTTGCTACTTTGTTAAGTGTTTTACTTATAGTAAGACTACTGTTAGACTTATGCTATTGTGCATATGAAATATTTTTCAGAACTTTGCATAGTTTAATTAATGGAGAAGAGTATTATGGAAGGATTAGACATGAGTAATATCCTGTCACCAGATGAGGTTGATAACCTGTTTACTGATGATGGGGGTGAAGAAACACAGGTTATTCCACCTGAAAAACAGGAAGAAGATAAAGATAATAAAACAACTACTGAGATTCCTGAAGTAGACCCTGAAAGTCTATTTGATGAATCAGAGAGCGTAGGTAGTGAGAAAGTAGATACTAAAGGCAAAGAGAGTACCTCTTCTAAAGAGACTGGTGCTTCTCCCAAAACTAACTTCTACTCTTCCATTGCCAGTGCTTTGAAAGAAGAAGGTATTCTCTCAGACCTTGATGATGAGACTTTAAGTAAGATTGAAAGTCCTGAAGACTTTGCTGAAGCTATGGAAGCTCAACTTAAAGCTCAACTTGATGAAAGACAAAAGAGGATAGATGAAGCACTTCAAGTGGGTATAGAACCTGATGAAGTTAGAAAGTATGAAGGAACAATCAGTTACCTTAATACTATCACAGAAGATGCTATCATTGATGAATCTGCTGAAGGTGAAAAACTGAGAAAACAACTTATCTTTCAAGATTTCCTTAATAGAGGATTTAGCAAAGAAAGAGCACAAAGAGAGACTCAAAAGTCTATTAGTTCAGGCTCTGATGTTGAAGATGCAAAGGAAGCACTAGCAAGTAATAAAGAGTACTTTAAGCAAGAATATGATAATATTATTGCTGAAGCTAGAGAGGCAGAAGAAGCTGAAAAAGCTAGACTTAAGAAAGAGGCAGCAGACTTGAAGAAGGCTATCTTAGAAGATAAAGAAGTCTTTGAAGGGTTAGAGTTGGATAAAACTACAAGAGAGAAAGTTTACAACTCTATTAGTAAGCCTGTCTATAGAGACCCAGAAACTGGTGAGTATCTAACAGCAGTCCAAAAGTATGAAAGAGATAATAGACCAGACTTCTTAAAGAAGTTGGGAGTACTCTTTACATTAACTGATGGCTTTACAAACTTAGATAAGTTGGTTAAACCAACTGCTAAAAAGCAAGTTAGAAAGAGCCTGAGAGAATTGGAACACACTATCAACACTACTAGAAGAAATACAGATGGAAGTCTTAATTTCATGTCAGGTGTAAGTGATGACCCAGAATCAAAGGTTTCAGACTACGATATTGATGTGTAAATGAGATTGATTAATTTATAAATGTTTAAGACATGGCTGGAAAATTAAGTAAATTCCAAATGATTGGTTTTCAACACTGGAAAGGGTTGACTACTGAGAATCACTTAGGTGCTATATTTCAACGTGCACCACAAAAGGCAACTAATCTTATGGTTCAGTTGCTAGCTTTCCATAGAGGAAAGACACTTGATACATTCCTTAATTCATTCCCTACTAAGGTATTTGACGATGATAGTGAATACTACTGGGATGTTATTGGTTCTTCAAGAAGAAATATTCCTCTGGTAGAAGCTAGAGATGAAAATGGTACTGTTATTACATCAGCTACTGTAGGTAATGTTGGTGTTGGAGGTGCTCCTTTCTATCTTGTATTCCCTGAAGACTGGTTTGCAGATGGTGAAGTTATTGTAGGTAACTTGAATCAAGTATATCCTCAGAGAATTCTTGGTGATGGTAGACCTGAAGGTACTAACTGTGTGTATAAGGTAGAACTTATGGGTGGTAACAGAAAGGGTATTCCTGTAGAAAGATTGCTTGCTGGTGAAAGATACTCAGTAGAGTTTGCTCCTGTTGAAAGAGAACTCTCTAGAAAGGTTGGTGATGTTAGATTCACTAGTCCTGTTTCTATGAGAAATGAGTGGACTACTATTAGAATCCAACACAAGGAACCAGGTTCTAATCTTGATAGAAAGCTTGCTGTGGGTATTCCTATGGTACGTAGAGATGAATCAGGTAAACAAGTTAAGGACACTGCAAATAAGTGGATGCACTATGTTGAGTGGGAAGTTGAATGCCAGTTCTCTGAATATAAGAACAATGCAATGGCTTTTGGTACTTCTAACAGAAATATCAATGGTGAATACATGAACTTTGGTAAGTCTGGTAATGTAATTAAGACTGGTGCTGGTATCTTTGAACAGACAGAAGTAGCTAATACTATGTACTACAATGATACTAATGGCTTAATGAAGTTGTTACTGGATGCATTGTATGAACTGTCTGCTGGTAAGTTGGGCTTTGGTGATAGAAAATTCATCATAAAGACTGGTGAAAGAGGTGCATTAATCTTTAATAGAGAAGCTAAGAAGACTACTTCTGGTTGGATGCCTATCATCTCAACTCAGAATCCTCCTATCTACTCTAAGGTTGCTAGTAACTTTGCACAGAATGCAATTGCAGTAACTGACTATCAGGTAACTGAATGGAGAGCACCTAATGGTGTAATGGTTACTCTTGATGTTGACCCATTCTATGATGATCCTGTAAGAAATAAGATTCTGCATCCTGAAGGTGGTGTAGCTTTCTCTTATAGATTTGATATTTGGTACATTGGTACTATGGACCAACCTAATATTCAGAAGTGCGCTATCAAGGGTCAAACTGAATTTAGAGGTTATCAATGGGGATTCAGAAATCCTTATACTGGACAGATGGGTAATCCTAATATGTCCTATGATGAGGATTCAGCTGTAATTCACAGAATGGCAACTTTGGGTACACTGGTATTAGACCCAACTAGAACAATGTCACTTATTCCTGCAATCCTGCAAGGATAATAATACTAAAAAGGAGGATTAACACTCCTCCTTTTTTTTCTTTTTTTAAATACTAAATGGAGAAGTAAATATGGCAAGTAAGAGAGTAGAAGAAGAAGAACTTGACTTAGAAACTATTAATAGTGAAACAACTATAGTACCTCAGATACCTGAGGAAGTTGAGGAACAACTACCTGTAAGAAGAGGTAGAAGTAATAAAGAGGCAGTTATCAATGAACCAATTAATTGTCTTAGGAATGAAAGAGTTATAGTAAGATATGTACCCAAAGAAAGTGGTATTGTGACTAATCCAAAGCATATTCTGTATGGAGGTATGGCTGAAAATGCAGTTAAGTATTTTACAGTTCCTCAATTAGAATCTGGTAAGTTAGTTAATATTCTTACTGATGATGAGAAAGAATTCCTTGAAGACATAATGGGTCTTGAATTTAATGCTCTTTCAATTTATAAGAAAGAAAATAATTATTGGTCTAATAAACAAGTTAGATTATTGAAACAAGATAATATACTTGATCTATCAGACCCTGAGCAATATATCAAATATAAGATATTATTGGCTAATAAAGATGAGATTGCTCCTTCACTTCAAGCATTGCAAGATATGCCTAAGGCTACATATAAGTATGTAATTATCAAAGAAGGTGAAGAAACTTCAAATGCTAGACAGGAAATGTCAGCTACAATGCAAGCTTATATGGAATATGGTAAGTATGAAAAGGATGCAGATACTCTTAGAACTATCATTGAAACTATTGATGGTAGACCATTAGCCCTTAATACTAAGATTGAGTTCTTGCAAACTAAGATTAATAAACTCATTCAGGCTGATGCTAAGTTGTTCTTAAAGGTTATCACAGACCCTCTGTTATCTACTAAGGTACTTATCAAGAGAGCAGTTGAAGGTGGGCTTATTGCTAATAGAGGAGGCTTCTTCTATTTAAGAGAAGATAATAGTCCTTTATGTAGTAATAAAGAAGACCCAACCTTTAATATGGCAGCTAAGTTCTTAGCTTCACCTAAGAACCAGACTATTAAGTTCAGCTTGGAAGCTAAACTGAAAGAATAATGAATGTAACAGAATTCTTTGATAGGTTTAATGTCCTATACAATAACATAGATTCTAATGCTGCTCCAGGCTTAAATGGTTATGAGATTAGTGTTTGTTTAACAAAAGGTCAAGAAGAGATTATAAAGAATCACTTTAACCCTCAAGGTAATAAGTACCAAGAGGGTTTCAGTGACTCACCTAAAAGAGATGCAGACTTTAAGAATTTAATTAAGACATCAGCAACTCCTCAACTTATACCACTAGACCCAGTGTATAGGTTAGATAGTAGAAGTGTTGTATTTAAGATTCCTGATGATGCATTCATACTTTTAAATGAGCAGTTTCATACTGATCTTATGAAGTACTCTCCTTTAATGCCTAAATATCTCACACCTGCTGAATTTAATGCTGCATTAAAGAAACCCTTCAAGTATCCTCCAAAAGCTGAAGCTTGGGTGATACAAGGTAATCATACTGAAGTTGGAGGTACAATTGAAGTATTATCAAATCCTCCTGTGCAAACAGTAGCATTTAGATATATAAAAAGACCTGCTCCTATTATAGTAGAAGACCTTACTCAGTATAATACATCTATTAATGGAGTTAGTACAGTTTCTGAATGTGAATTAGATTCAAGCATACATGAAGAAATACTTCAAAGAGCTGTAGAGATAGCTAAGGCTGCTTATACAGGAGATGTAAATACTAGTATTCAAATGGGTCAAAGAAGTGAATAGTTATGAATAGATTTGAGATGAGTAATGAGATGGATGTTCTTCTTAGTGCTTATACACTAGATGTAGCTATTGTACTTGATGAATACGAGAAGTCAGTATATCTAACTAAAGCTCAAGAGGATATTGTATTAGAGATATATAATGGTAGAAACAACCTTGGTATTTCATTTGAATCTAATGAAGAAGCTAGGAGATTTCTAGTTGAAGCAGTTAAAGAGTTTAATAATGAAATAGCTACTCCTGCAAAGGAGGCTAATATTACATTACCTCTTGATGTATGGTTTATAACCTATGAAGAATGTATTCTAAGTGACACTACATTAGGGTGTAAAGATGGTAAGATTGCCTTAATAACTCCTGTTAGACAGGATGAGTTATATAAGGTATTAAAGAATCCATTTAAAGGACCCTCAGATAATAGAGTACTTAGAATAGATATTAATGATTCTATCAGGCTAATATCTAAATATAACATGAGTAAGTACCACTGTTTCTATCTAAGCAAACCAACTCCTATCATATTAGTTGATATAGGAGACTTAGAGATTGGTGGATATTCTACTGCTATGGATTGTATGTTAGATGATAGCTTACATAATATGATAGTAGAGAGAGCTGTTAGATTAGCTCTTTCAAGTAAAGCACAATATGCAAGTAAAGAGAATAACTAATGATTGGTTACATTTACTGTTATAAGAATGTTTTGAATGGAAAGATATACATAGGACAAACCTATGATATAAACAGAAGAATTACTGAGCACAAATCTAAATCAAGCAGAGGTTATAAAGAGAAATTTTATAATGCAACTAGAAAATATGGATTTGATAATTTTAGCTTCTCTATTCTTTATACATTTCATTCAAAGTCTCTAGATAGACTTACTATACTATTAGATGCTATGGAAACATTCTTAATAAGAAAGTTTGATAGTTATAATAATGGTTATAATTCAACTCTAGGAGGTCATTCAAAAAGAGGATATACATTTTCAGAGGAATTTAAAGAGAAATGCAGAAATAGAAAGTATTCATTAGAGACTAGAAAGAAGATGAGTAATTCTGCACATAACAGGGTAACATCAGAAGTCACTAGAAATAAACATAGGGAAAATGCACTACTGAGAAACTTCTCAAAGTACAGAGACTTAAATAAAGATAAATTAGAGATTAATAGAAGATTATCTAAAATAAAACCAGTACTTCAATATTCACCTAATGGTGATTTAATAAAAGAATGGGATTCATTAGACAGTGCTGTAAAGTATTTAATAACTTATATAAAACCTAATTTAACTTATACAGGTGCTCAGAATGGAATTTCTAGACATTGTAAAGGTAAAATAAAGAAAAATGTTTATTATGGCTTTATTTGGAAGTATAAAGCCGATGTTTAACTTAATACATAATATATTATGGTAATTTCCGTGAACCAAGTAAGACATTTATATGTCGCAAAAAGTCTGAAGACTGCAATAGCTCAGTTAACAACTGCTGGTGATATTCTGCCTAAGGCAGATACAGCTAAGACTACTCTGTATTTCCAGTATTATAGCCCAGCTGGTCTTGTTGAATCTAGTGATAAGATTCATATTCCTAATGTGACTTATGCAAAGGCTACTTCTTCTGAAGCTCTGGCTAAGAAGTTAGATAGATACCAAGTAGTTTTGGATGCTAATATCAATGGTGGTGCTCCTGTAGCTGGTCAAGATTATATCTTGAGACTTGCTTTCAGACAGTATGTAGGTTTATCTCCTGAAGACCAGTATTGGAAATATGGTATGGTACATGCAGTTAGTGGCATGTCAGCATCAGATTTCTACAAGGCTTTGGCTTTGTCTTTAGGTAAGAACTTAGCAAGAGAAGCTACTCCATTAGTAACAATCTATTTAGTATCAGGTGCTTCTGGTAGTGAAACTTATACTAAGGTAGATATTGATACAGACCCTACAACTCTAACTGGTACTTATACTGGTATTCAGATTGAACAAGTAGCCCAAGACTGGATTCTTGGTGTAATGCCTCAGGGCTATATTCCTTTTGCAGTTCAACCTACTAATATCACTTATGAAGGTGATGAGAGAATCTGGGGTACAGTAACTACTATTACTCCTATTAACACTGTTCAAGATGGTCATGAAATTGCAGACCTTGAATACTTCTGCATGGGTGCTAGAGGTGACTTGTACAGAAATATGGGATGGCCCAATGTTATTCATACTACTTATTTGGTAGACCCAACTCAGAAGTATGATGTATTGGATATCAATTACTACTGGGCTGGTGGTGCAGAAGATGTACAGAAGTCTCCTAGAACACTGACATTAGTAGCTGTAGATGATGGCAGTCACACTGCAATGAATGCTCTCATTGGTGCAATCAATACTGCAAGTGGTTTGACTATTGCTACTCTGTAAACTGAGTTAACAATTATAAAGAGCATAGATTAAAAACTATGCTCTTTTTTTTATCACTAATAATTAAGATCATGATACACTTCAATGAATTGCGCATTAGTTCTGATGGTAAGTATCTTATTATAGATGCTTCTGTAGATAGTCAGGACTTCTATAATGATGTACTATTGGATAGTGTAGTTATAGATACACAAGATACATACATTCTTAATGGTCCTAGTAGTAATCCTGTTTACACTTATACTGTAGGTGATAACTATGATTTAACTTACTCTATACCTGAACAATGTAATTGTAATCCTGTTCTTGAAGAAGAGGATCAATCATATTGCTTTACTTATGGTTCCTATGAAAAAAAGAATGTAAGACTAGTACTACAAGCAGGAGATATGAACCTAAGTACTCTTAATGATACTATGTTCTTTGTGTATGTAATTACTACAGGGGAACCATCAGCTGATGCACCTGAGAGTACTATTAGTCCTCAAATAATGGGTACTGTAACTAACTTATATCCATACTATCAAAGTATGATGAAGTCAGTTAAAGAGTTAATTAATGAGTGCAAGATACCTAAGAACTTTATTGATTTTTCATTAAGGTTGAAGGCACTTGAGTTATGTATAAGAACTGGTAATTATCCTCAGGCTATTGTCTATTGGAATAAGTTCTTCAAAGGCAAGATGTCTAAACCAGTAGTAACTAATTGTAGCTGTTATGCATGAAATAGATAATGTATCTTATGATGCTATTTACAGATACTTTAATGCTTTATCAAAGTTTGGTTATAAAAGCTATGGTGATGTAGAGAAGTTAATAGCATTACTTACACTAGATGAGATGCTTCATGTATTTAATGAATACATAGATGAAGATGATTTCAGAGCTATAATAAATGCTATCTATTGTTTAAGTGGAACTACTTGTCTTATAAGATATCCAGAATTTGTTAATCATGATAGTCTTATACATAAGACTAAGATAGGATTTACTACTAGAATAACTGAAGATAATATTATCAGGGATACTGAAGACTATAGACTTAGGATAGAAGTATAACACTTATAGCCAGTAAATAAAACCAGTAAAGACCTTGTGTATGTGAGTTTAATTACTTACCTTTGCACAAGGTCTTAATTGTATAATTAAATATGTAATGATATGACATGGAGAGAAATTATATACATGTGCTCTGATGAATTAAAGCTTTCTAGTGATGATTCCTACTATACTGAGGATCACTTAAAGTTCTTAATCAGTAAGTACAGAAGTTTCATCTTGAAGCAGCGTTACTCGGATTTAAAGAAGTTTATACCTGAGAGTAACTTTAGTACTATATGCCTTGACTTAATGGAAGTACCTGCAATCTCTGGTGAACCATGTGAAGGTGGAGTGTATCTTAGAACTACAAAGAAGGTTCCTTTTATGATGGGTATTAAGCAACCTAGAGTATATCCAGTAGACTATTATCAAGGTGAGATTACTTATATTTCAAGAGATAGAATGAAATATGTAGGATTTAATAAATACCTTAGTAATATCATATATTGCTCTTTAGCCCCTGATAATTACATCTACTTCAAGTCTAGTAATCCTCAGTACTTATACCTTGAAAAGGTTAGAATAACTGCACTATTCTCTGATGCAGAAGAAACTTTTGGATTACAATGTGATGAAGATGGTCAAATATGTGAGTTACTTGACTCTGACTTTCCTTTGGAATCTGCATTAGTTTCACCATTAGTAGAGCTTGTAGTTAAAGAGTTAAGAGGTCCTGAATATTCTCCTGAAGATAAGGTAAATGATGCTAATGATAATTTGTCCAATGTAAGTACTAAGTAATGGAAAGTTATGAAAGTTTTAGAAGTAAACTATTAAAGTTAGATAAACCCAGAGTTCATAAGATTAGAGGTTCACTTGGTATTTATGATGGATATAAGTACTATAGAAAGAACAAACCTTCTGACCCTAAATATGTATTAACTGAGTCTCAATACTTTGCTATTACTAGAAGAGTTAATAACTTACTAGCTGATAATCTAATCAAAGGTGAAGAAATTAACTTCCCTCATAGGATGGGTAGATTAGAAATTAGAAAGGCTGCTGGTGAAGTTAGGTTAAATACTAATGGTGAACTTGTAACTAATCTACCTATTGATTGGGATAGAACACTTAAATTATGGTATGATGATGAAGAGTCTTATAATAATAAGACCTTAGTTAGAGTTGAGGAAAGAGAGATATTTAAAATATACTATAATAGAGGTCAAGCTAACTATAGTAATAAGTCTTTCTTTGAGTTTAGTGTGAATAGAGAGCTAAAGAAAAGACTTAAAGAGAAGATTAAAGAAGGTAAGATTGAAGCTATGTACTTAGATAAAAATAAAAGATACTATGGTAAATAATGTAACATATACAAATATTCGTGAAATCGCCAGCAGGTTGATGCGCCATCCTTTAATGGTTGATTTAACTCTTGAATCTATTATACAGTACACTGTAGATTTCATCGGCAGAATGGGATTGCCTCCTATTTACTATGATAAGGTTGAAACTGTAGAAATTAAGAACTATAGAGCAAAACTTCCATGTGATCTAATAGCTATTAGACAAGTGAAAGATGCTAAGAATAACACTTCTCTTAGGGCTACTACTGATACCTTTCATCTAATACATGATGATAAAAGATTCCTTGAAAGACAAGAAGGAACCTTTAAGGTTCAAGGTAATATCATATATACTTCATTTAAGGAAGGTCATTTAGTTATTGCTTATAGAGCTATTCCAGTAGATGATGAAGGATTGCCTTTAATTCCTGATAACTCAGTATTTCTTAAAGCACTAGAGTTATTCATTAAGAAAGAATGGTTTACTATTCTATTTGATATGGGTAAAATAGCTCCAGCAGTATTACAGAATGTACAACAGGAATATGCTTGGTCAGCTGGACAATGTAATATGGAATTTACATTACCATCAGTATCTGAAATGGAGTCTATTAGTAATATGTTAAATCAAATGATACCAAGAACTAATGAATTTAGAAAAGGCTTTAAGCCACTTGGTAACAGAGAATACTTAAAAGATCAAAGATAATGGCACTAAAGCAATCTCAACACATAATCCAAGGCATGAGTAGGGATACTACTGTTAGTAAGTTTAACTCTAAATATGCCTTTGATGCTTTGAATATAAGAATAACTGCAAGAGATAATAATACTCTTCTTTCAGTTACTAATGAGAAAGGTAATAAAGAAGTGCCTTCTAATCATGAAATAGTAGGTACTTACTTAGGTAGCTGTATTCTTAATGATACTCTTATTATATTTGCTAAGGATTCTATAGCAGATAGAATATATAAGTTTATATATGAGAATGGGAAATTCACTTCCTCAGTTCTTTTTATGGGACAGCTTAATCTTGATGTAGAGCATCCTGTAGAAACCTTAGGTATATATGAGAATGAAGATATACAGAAAGTCTACTGGATAGATGGTATTAATCAGGCTAGAGTATTGAATATAACTAAAGATGTATATATCAATGCAGATGAATTTGACTTTATAGGAACTATACACACTAATGCTACAATTAATGTAGATAAGGTAAATAGTAGTGGTACTTTTAGTCAAGGTGTTATTCAATATGCATTTAGTTACTATAATAAATATGGTAAGGAAACTAATATATTTAGCACTTCTCCTCTTCTCTATATCTCACATAAAGATAGAGGAGCTTCTCCTGAAGACACTGTAGCCTGTTCATTTAATATACAGCTTAACAATCTTGACACATCTTATGATTATGTAAGAATATATTCTATACATAGAACATCTATAGATGCTACTCCTCAAGTAAAGGTAGTTGCTGACTTAGTTACTACAACTCAGTTATATGTAGATACTGGTACTACTGGAGAAAGTGTGGACCCTACTATTCTTTTATATGTAGGTGGTGAAGAGATAGCTCCTTATACTATGGAACAAAAGGATAATACCTTATTCTTAGGTAACTATACTATTAAAAGAGAGTTAATTTCTACTGACTTACAGTATCAAATTAAGAAGAATGCTAATGTAACATTCTTCAAGAGAGCTCTTACTGATGTATCAGATTTAGGAGATATGTACAGAGCTAATTATCAGCTTAACTACAACTCTAATCAGATTAAGGGATTTCAAAAAGGTGAAGTATATAGAGTAGGTATTCAGTTTCAAGATACCAAAGGTAAATGGAGTGAAGTAGTATTTGTAGGAGACTATGAATGTACTGAAAGAAATGAGAGTCATAACTCTCTAAATCAGTTTATACTTTATGCATCTGCAATTAATGTTACAGTCAATGATGTAGCTACTGTACAAGCTATTAAAGACCTAGGATATATTAAGGCTAGAGGAGTAGTATGTTTTCCAGACTTTAATGATAGAAATGTTATCTGTCAAGGTATATTATGTCCTACTGTAGCTAATTATAAAGATAGGTTAGATAATAGCCCATTTGCACAATCTTCATGGTTTACAAGACCTTTTATGCCTGATGATTCATGGGTTAATGAATATGGTACTATGATGCATGATTGTAGTAAAGGTGAAGTACCTTACTTCTATCACAATGGTCCCATAGGCTCAGCATCAGTAAATGACTTAACTAGAAGTGAAATACAGACAGCATTAGGTGTGGTTCCTTATATTCCTACAGGCACAGACCCAGGTGAATATACTGATAAAAGTATGTCTGAATTCCTTGTGGACCATAACATAGTTACCATGCATTCACCTGAAGTGGAGTTTAATGATAACCTACAGAACTTAGTTAATGCTGACTATAAGTTAAGAATTATAGGTGCAGTAGCACTTAATAATACATTAAGTGATATTAGTTTAACCACTTCTACACCTTCATTAGCACCTAAAGCTCTTGGATTCTATAAGGGTAAAGTATGTAATACTAGAATGTGGAACTACTCTGTTACTGGTGAAGGTGGTAGACAAATCTCTTCAGGTTTATTTTGGGCAGACAGTTTAAAATATACTACCTTTACACCTTTAATATTAGGTCAAAGACTGTGGATGATTTATCCTTGGCATAGAAATGGTTCACTGATTAATGCTGGTGTTCCTACAGATGGAAACACAAGACCAGCAGCACTTGGTAGAAAGGTTATTAGTAACTTGAAATTCTCTGCTGATAATATATATCTTGATACTCCTTGGACTGATGATTCTGGTGAATATACTGGTATTACTCCAGTTAACTCATGGACTGCTGGAATGGTTAGAATAAAAGCTCCTCTTAATTCAGGATTGCAGGATTTAAACTATTATGCAGATATAGATAAAGTATTACCTTTTAATAGAAGTAATACAGTATCTCCTGATTATGAGAATGGTTATCCTATATATACATCATCAAGTGCTATATCTAATGGTAGTATAGCTCCTATATTCAATGCTGCTAATGATAATGTAATATCTGTAAATACACTAGATTCTTCAATAATTGATATAGAAGATGAAGATAAATATGGTACTGAGCCTGTTAGTATGAAGTATAAATCAAATCCTCATTTAGTGTTTGCATTTAACTATACTGCATCTGGTAAACAGTCTGTTCTTCCTAAGAACAATACTTGTACTTCAATACTACAGAATAGTCCTACTACTAAGCCATTTTGGAATACAAATGCTCCTGCTGGTGATACTGTATATCAAGGTAATATTACTTATGAAGATAATCGAGATAGAGCTATATTATGGTTAGCTGAATTATATAGAGACAATGTAGTTAATAGATTTGGTGGTGATACTCCTGAGGCTATACTTAATAATACATTCTTACCAGCAGGTGATGCTGTATTAATAGGTGATGACATTGATATATACTGTACAGAAGGAGATACTTATATACAGAGATATGATTGTTTAAGAACATTTGCTTCAACTAGTGAAGACCAGAATAGCATTGTAGATATAGTATCATTTATGTGTGAGACCAGAATTAATATAGATGGAAGGTATGATAGAAATAGAGGATTAGTTAATAATCTGAATATGAGTCCCACAAACTTCAATCTATTTAATCCTGTATATTCTCAAGCTAACAATTACTTCACTTTCAGAACAATTGATTATGAGAGATATAGTAATAGCTTGTTTCCTAATTCATTAACATGGACTAAAGAGAAGACCTTAGGTGAGGATATTGATACATGGACTAATATTACATTAGCTTCAAATCTTACATTAGATGGTGATAGAGGTAATCTTAACTTACTCAAGAAGATAGGCAATGACATCTTTGCATTTCAAGATAAGGGCATTTCAAGAGTACTGTTTAATAGTACAGTACAGGTTAATACTAATGATGGAATACCTATTGAAATAGCTAATAGTGGTAAAGTTGATGGTAAGAGATATGTAACTCTAACTAATGGATTACAGAATAAATGGGCATCCTATTTAAGTCCTAGTGGTTTATATTTCATAGATAACTTTACTAATGACTTGGTGTTGTTTAATGGAGAATCATTAAAGAGTTTATCCTCAGAGAAAGGATATAGAACCTTTATTAATAAGTACAACTCTACTGATATATGGAATGCAAGAGATTTCTCAAACTTTATTATACAGAGAGACAGTACTAATGATGAGATTTATTATATCCATAAGGACTTTGCTCTATGTTATTCAGAATTACTTCAAGAGTTTGTATCATTCTTTAGTTATGATTCAGTTCCTCTTATGTTTAATATGGGTGGCAAGTTCTTTAGTTTAAAGAATGGAATTATCTGGGAACATGAGGCAGGAGACTATAATAGTTTCTATGGTGTAACTAAACCATACTATATTACTGTTATAGATAATAGTGATGAACCTTATGATAAGATATACAACACTCTTGAATTTAGAGCTGATACTTGGGATGGTGATACACTACTTAATAATGTAACATTTGATACCTTAGATGTGTGGAATGAATATCAGCATGGTACTTTAAATCTTACTACTGCATTAGGTCAACCTTCACCTTTAAAGAAGAAGTTTAGAGTGTGGAGAGCTAATATACCAAGAGATAACAGTAACAAGTTGAATAGAATTAGAAACACTTGGGTATATGTTAAATTAGCAATGAATGACCCTAAGACTTATAGAACTGAGTTTCATGATATGATATTACATTACTTTGTATAATATTAGTAAGGCTGGCTAACCTAAGTGTGTAGTCAGCCTTTACTTTTTCACTTAAAGTATTGGTAGTGTCAATAACTTTACTTATATTTGCAACAAATTAATTATGCTATGGCTAAAAGGAAAATTATAAGAAGACGAAATAAACCATATACATTTGCAATAGGAGGTGCATTAGCTAATGCAGGAGCCACTGCTGTTAGTGGACTTATTAATCCATCAGGCAATAGTACTGGTGTAGGTAATGCTATGCAAACTATTGGTAGTGTAGCTTCAAATATTCCTGGAGTAGGAGGACTTATAGGTGCTGGAGTAAATATGTTGGGAGGTGTGGTTAATGCTGCCTTTGGAAGTAAAATCAATGAAGAGTTTGTTGATGATACTGAAGCTTCAGCTAAACAACAATCAGGCTATGTTTCTGGTGCTTCAACTAATGATCAGTTACTTAGTGACTGGTCTAATTTTAATAACTTAGCTAATGTAACTAAATCACAAGTTGGCTCAGATGGATGGTTCAGTAGTAAAGCTAAGAGAGAAACCAGAAGACTAAATAAAGAAATAGACAATGCTAATCTAAGAGCACAGAAATCACTAGTAAATACAGCAGGTAATATAGATACATCTAATGATAGTGCATTACTAGCTAACTATGCTGCTGATGGTGGATTATTACTCACAGGAGATGCTATTGACTATAATTTCATTAATGAACAATTATATAATAAGAGACTAGAAGCTATGAGTAAGAATAAACTGACATCTATGCCTAACTCATTTGAAGTTCCACAGTATGGTATAGATTATTTTGCAGATGGAGGTAACTTATCAAGAGATAAAGATTATGGCTCTAAGAAGAAACCCTATCCTATGGTTCCTTCTAGTGACTTTGCAGGTCCACATAGAAGTTACCCTATTCCAACTAAAGCTAATGCTAGAGATGCACTTAGATTAGCTGGACTTCATGGTAATTCTAGTGTAAGAGCTAAAGTATTGGCTAAATATCCTTCATTAAGAAAAGAAGATGGTGGTATACTATTTGCTGAAGGTGGAGGTATTCATATTAAGAAAAAGAATAAAGGTAAATTTACTGACTATTGTGGTGGTAAAGTTACTGCTGAATGTATAGCAAGAGGTTGGGCTAAAGCTAATGGTGGTTATATGGACTATAATTATGATGAAACCTTTGCACCAACAGGTACTTTATTTCAAGGAGCTTGGGATTCATTAACCACACATCCAGATGCTTTGACTCATGGTGGAGTATTTAGTGATGGGGTTACTGTAGTAGGTGAAGGTGGTTCTCATGAAGAGAATCCTCTAAGTGGAGTACCTATGGGATTAGCTCCTGATGGTCAACCTAATTTAGTTGAAGAAGGTGAAGTTGTATTCAATGACTATGTATTTAGTAATAGATTACATCCTACTGAAAAGATGCTTAAACAGTACAACATCCCACTAAAATATAAAGACCATACCTTTGCTAGTATAGCTGAGAAGTTTAATAAAGAACCTAAAGAAAGACCTAATGATCCTATAGCTAAGAGAGGATTACTTGCTAATATGGGTAAACTAATGCAAGCTCAAGAAGAAGTCAGAGCTAAGAAAGAAGCTAGACAAGGTACTCAATTTGCATTAGGTGGATTTACAAATGCAAATGATGATACTCTGTTATATGGTGACCCATTTACTTATAATGATTTCTTAGGTAGTCAAGGTAGTATATCTAACCCTAATGACAACTCACCTTCAAGTGATGAAGATGGTTTTGGTGCTTCATGGTTAAGATATGCACCTGTTGTAGGTTCTGGTATCAGTGCTTTAGCTAGTTTAAGAGACAAACCTAACTATGCAGGTGCTAATGCTGTAGGCAATGCAGTAGCTAATATGTCTCCTATTACAGCAACTCCAATAGGAAATAAGCTAAGATATACTCCATTAGATAGAGAGTTCTACCTTAATAGATTAGATGCTAGTGCTGGAGCTACTAGAAGAGCTGTTAATAATAATGCAGGAGGTAATAGAGGTACTGCAATGGCAGGTATCTTAGCTGCTGATTATAATTATGGTCAGAACTTAGGTAACTTTGCTAGACAAGCTGAAGAATATAACCAAGCTCAAAAGGAAAGAGTTGAAGGCTTTAATAGACAAACTGATATGTTTAATAGTGAAGCAGGATTAAAAGCTGCTACAGCTACTCAAGGTGTTAAAGAGGCTCAACTTAGAGGTATTATTGAAGAGTACAACATGAGAAATGCTGAAAGAAATAGAGTTAGTGCTAATAGATCAGCTAATCTAACAGGATTCTTTGATAACTTAGGTGAGGTTGGTAGAGAAGAATTTATTCGTAATCAAATTCAAAGTAACCCTGCATACAATTACAATCTTACTAGAAGTGGTAAAGTAAAGTATAAAGGTAATAAGAAGGGAGGTAAGAATGGCTAGTCTAGTAATTGGATCAAAGTTTAGACCATTCTCTTATTCTGAGATGTTAGCCCCAATTGAAGCAGCAACTACTGAACATAGGGCTATTGAAGAGGGTTTAGGTGAGATGTCAGCTAAAGCTGGTATGTGGGATAAATTAGCTAATCAGCAATCAGACCCTGTAGCTTATGCTCAATATAAAACTTATGCTGATGATTTAACTAAGCAGGCAGACCTTTTAGCTAGACAAGGTTTAACACCAGAGAGTAGAAGAGGTTTGTTAGATATGAAGAGAAGATACAGTAATGAGATTACTCCTATAGAAGTAGCTGCAACTAAGAGAGAAGAATTAACTAAAGCTCAAAGAGAAGCTATTCAAAAGGACCCTTCATTAATGTTTAATATTGACTATGGAACTGCATCTCTTGATGATTTAATTAATAACCCTAATGCTACTTATAATACTATTAGTGGTTCAGAGTTATCTAAGAGAGCTAGTATGATGGCTTCAAATCTAGCTAAGACTATACAGGAGAATCCTCAGTATCAATCAATACTTGGTGGTCAGTATTTCCAGCAAATGCAACAGTTAGGTTATACTCCTCAACAAGTAATGCAGACTATAATGAATGATCCTAATGCACCTAGTGAATTAAAGCAAGTAGCTGATACTGTGTGGCAAGAAGCTGGCTTAGATACTTGGGATCAAGCTACTCAAACTAGAGCTAGAGACTATATCAATGCTGGTTTATATGATGCTATTGGTACTCAGAAGTTTGATACTCAAGGTAATAGAGCATTTATGAGTCCTGCTGAGTCTGCTAGATTAGAGATGGATAGAGAAAGATTTGAATTAGCTAAAGCTCAAGCAGCTAAAGATAAGACTACAATACCTCTTCAAGATGGTTCAACTATTAGAGTTATTGGTGGAGGTAAAGCACTTAGAATATATCCTGATGGTAGAGTTGAGAACTATGTAGGTAACAGTGGTATTGCAGGTGCTGGTGTAAAAGATGCTGCAAAGAGGGGGGATACTCCAATTATTATAGCTAATACCAAAGGTAAATGGAGAACTGGTGAAGAAGGTAAGGATGTAAAAGGTACTTTATTTGGTATGACTAGAAGTGAGGCTGTATCAGGATGGGGTAATTATACTCTTGATAATGTGAAACCTAGTGATATAGTAACTAATTATAATGAAATACCTAAGGGTGCTTTAGATGAAATGCTAAAGACAGCTAAAGAGAAGAATATAGACCTTGATTACTATGATGTAGTTAGGGTTAAAGCTGATAAAAGTAGAGCTGTTGGTGACTATGACTATGTACTAATGCCTAAGCAAAGTACTTCTCAATTACCTATGGCTACTCCTGTTACACCACAAGTACCAGGTAGTATCAATTTTGATGAAAATATGGGATTATAATATGGAAGGATTAAAAGGATTAAAGGGCTTGATACCTGAGGATAGACAGAATTGGGAGAAGAGTTATTCTTCACAGTTGGAAGGGCTTACTCCAGACCAAACAGATAGAATGTATAAGAACTTCAAGTTCAAAGAGAAGTTTGGTGATAGACCAGACTATAATACTTTGAAGAGTTATACTCCTGAGCAAAGAGATAGCTTATATAATGGTGAGTTATTTCAAGCTCCTCAGGAAACTGATGAAGAACAACAGAAGGTTGATAGTATTGGCAAAGCATTTCAACAAGGTCAAGACTATCAAACTCAAGCTAATCAGTTAACTGAGTTATATAATAACTGGCCTGCAAGAGGTAGAAAAGCTCTTGATGAATTTGATAAGATAGCTACTGATGTATCTCCTTATTATAAGAGGTACAAAGGTACTGAATATCTTCCATTCTCTGATGAAGATAAGTATAGACTAGCAGCAGAATACAATGCTGCTAAGTCTGCTTATGGTGAACAAGAAGCTAATAATATACTTAGAAGACAGATGCAGAATACTGCATCAGAAAATCAAAGTGTATTTGAGAAAATATGGAATGGCTTTAAAGGTATGGGTGCTCAAACAGCAGGTGCCTTAATTGGTGCTGCTGGTATGGTTAAAGGTGCTGTTGACTATATAGGTGATGAAAGAAATGAGAATATAGATAATGCAGCCCTTGATTTCATGGACCATGTTATAGACAATGATTGGACTAGATATGGTAATGATGTAATGCAATATGGCTCATTGTTTGATGCTAATATTCAAGAAGCTAAGGATAATGGTGGATTATCTACTATACCTATTATAAGAACTACTAAGGAAGAACAAGGAAGTATTCTTGATAACTTGCTTAGTGTTAATACTATACCTGAATTAGTTAATCAACAAGGTTTTACTATAGCCTCAATGCTAACTGGTGCAGGTCTTTCATCTATATCCAATAAGGCATTTCAAGGATTAAAAGGTGCAGCTCTTGCAGCTAATAGAGCTAATACACTAAATAATCTTGAGAAAGTCAATGGAGTATTAAGAGGGTTACAACAAGCTCAGCAAAAGGTTAATGCCTTTGTTATTCCTGCAATGGTTGGTACTGTTGAAGGTGTTAGTGAGGGTCTTAACACTAAGATACAATTTCTTGATGATGCTAAGCAAATGGTGGCCGAGAATCAAGCTAAAGTAGTAAATGATGAATTTAATAGAAGACTTCAGAATCCTGAAGAACTTAGTAAACAAGGTTATAACCCTCAATCAAAGGAAGACCTTGAGAGATTATATAAGGAAATATATGACTCTTATGCTCCTCAATATGAGGAATCCATAAAGAAAGCTGAAGCTAATGCAGCTAAGGCAGGTGTGTATAATATGGGTCTTAACTCCATGATTAATGGAGCACTTAATATGACTCTTAAAGCTGGTCTTCAAACTCCTTCTGTACAAGAAGCTATGAGAAGAAGTAGATTAGGTAGGTTATTTACACCACAAGACTTTAGAGTAGAGGCAGGTAGAGTTATTCCTAATTATGGTAAAGTTAGCAAGGTACTTAATGTATTACAGGAACCTGCTGGTGAATTTACTGAAGAGTATCTTCAAAGTGTATCTGATGCCTTTGCAAGAGGTGGTGCAGAATATAACTTACAGAACTTCATTGCTAATAAATACAAAGGTGATGGCAAGAATGTAGTAGATGAATCTCTTGCTAATGACTTATTTGCTGCTAGTAGAGCAGCTGGTGATGCTATGACTGATAAAGAGACTATCTTATCAGGTATCTATGGTGCATTAGCCTCAGGTATGGGTACTCCTACTATTAATAATAGAAGAGGCCCTGCTGTTAGAATGGAAGATGAATCTAAACTTGATTATACTTTAAGAAGGTCTCCTATTGTATATAGAAATCCTATCTATGAAGCTATTCAAGAACAAAGAAGTCTTGGTGAAGAAAGAGCTACTGCTGCTCAAGTAATGACTGATTGGATACAAGACCCTGCTAATAAAGGCAAGTATGATGGTCTGGTTGGTACATTTAACTGGGCTAAGGCTATGGATGAAGCATCAGGTAAAAATGATGAGTTTGAATATAGAAACAGTGAGTTAGGTAAGACTATTAATGATGTTATGATGCTTGAAAAGGTCAGAGGTACTGACTATTATAACTCCTTTATGACTGACTTAACTAATGCAGCTAATGCTGAAGATGGTTCTGAATTAGCTCAATCATTAGTACAGCAATTTAAGAATGCACCTAACAATAGAGATATTCAACAGGATGATTCACAGATACTTGAGACTATAAAGAAGAACTCTAATAAGCTACTTAATACTATGAGTAGAATAGCTGAAGAGTCTGAGAACATTGATAAGATGTTAGGTAATGCTGCTGATGAAGATACTAAGCAAGCACTAATTTATGGTAAGATGAGTGTAGATTCTTGGAGAGAAAGAGCTACACAGTTAGAGGATGAATTATCTAAAGTCCCCATTAACCCTACCACTTCAAGTAATCTTAGTGAAGCACAGAGAGATGCTCTTATTAGTTATGGTACTCAGGATAAGATAAACAATGCTTATGATGAGTTAACTAAAAAGAAGGATGAACTTAAGAAAGATATAGAGAATATCACTAAAAGAAAGAACCTTGAAGTTAATGAAGAGCCTGCACTTAGAGCTAAGAGAGTAGCACTTAAGACTATAGATAAACAACTCAAGAAACTAGGCAGAGAAAGAGATAATAGTATAGAAGGAACTGTTCTTAGTGAAGCAGACATTATGTCTCTCAATCCAGTGGACAGAGCTACTATACTTAATCCTGAGAATAAGTCTAAGTATAGTGAGGAACAAAGAGCTATTATAGATAATGTAATAAGAGAAGGTACTTTACAATACAGTGATTTCATTGATAAGATTGAAGATGCTGGTAGAATTAACCTAGCTCAACAAGCTTACTTAGCTCAATATAATAGCATACTTAGTGATCCTTCAAGCTTCAATGCTTTTACTAATAGAATTAAACAACAAGTAGCTAATGATAACACTAGAAAGAAATATGAATATCTTAATGGTGTAAGTGATTACTCTACCTTTGTTAAGAACTTAGATAAAGCTTATAGAGAATCTGATGTAAGAGAGAGAAGTGTTATCAGAAATATACTCAAGGATAATGATAATTATAACAGGTATATATCAGATAATAAGGCATTAGAAGGTATATTTGACCAACTTGATAGTAATGAAAAGTTTAATTCATTAAGTGAGAATGATAAGAATGTAATCATGACTTCAATGCAATTCTTAACAGACAGAGGTATTAGTCCTACTAATGCATCTATTGATGTATTAGCTGAAACTGATGAATCTGGTAATTCTGAATTGCTTAATTACATAGGTGAGGTTAATGGTAGATTACCTGAGGGTGAACAAATGGCTCCATCTAGTGTAGAAGAGATTGCACAGACTTTAAATAGCATACTTGAGGAATATAATAAGAATATTACTGAAGTAGAAACTATTAATAAGCCTGTGGAAGTAGCTCCTACAACTACAGAGGATTCAAAACCTCCTAAACCTGTTGGAGTATTTGCTCAATTAGCAGCTAATCCAGAGATGGGTGCATCTAGAAATCTTGAAGAAGATACTCCTGCTGAACCTACTAAGTCAGTAGGTGTATTTGGTGAGATAGAAAGAACTCCTTCACTGACTAGAACTATAGAACCTGAGGTAGAAAGTCTTACTGATAAGTTTAAAACTAATAGTAATGAGGAAGTAGCTAAGGCTGCTGACATTGGTTTAGGTATTATTAACAATGCATCTGATATTTATAATGATGTTAAGGAGCAGGCTACTCAAATACTTGATGAATTAGGAGATAGTGAATATGAAACTCCTGATAATCTTAGTGAGGCTATAATGGCTAAAGCTAATCAGTTACAGATACAATCTCAACAAGGTGGTGATAATCCTGATAGAGCTTCTTCATTGTTAAAACAAGTAGCTTCAAAGATAAAAGTTAAGCAAGAAGTTAAACCAGACTCTAAAGAAGAAAGAGCTACAACTCCTAATACAGTTGATGAAGAAAGGAGAAATAATGGTCTTATAACTACAGCTAGTGTAGATAACTATCCTAACTCTGTAGTAGGTCAGGCTTCTAAGAACTTTAGAATGAATGACTATTTAAGAAAGGGTAATATAACTCCTAAGACTCCTATCATGTTTATTGCAGACCCTGCTATTATTGCAGGTGTTAAGCAAGAGATGGGTGAAGCTTATAATGAGAATGATCATTTACCAATAATGGCAGTTGTTGAAGATAACAATGGTCCTGTTATAATTGATGATAAGAAGTATCAACCTATTGGTTTTATGCCTAGAACTAGTGCTAATTCACAAGGTGCTGCTAGAGTAGAGCCACTTAGAATGTCAGCTTTAACTCAACAAGATGGTAAGTTGATTAAGGATAAAGATGGTAAGGTTGTTACTACTAATGGTTATGTAAGAGCTAATCCACCTGAGCATACTAAGGCAGGTACTCCTAATACACTGATACACACTATCATGAGTAATGATATGGATGCCTCTGATAGAGATAAGATGAATGATGAGAAGCTTTCTATACAAGATAGACAAGCTATTTATAGAAAAGCTAAGGATAAAATCTTACCTAATATCAGAAGAGTAGCACAGGATGCTAAGGGTGAAAGAATACACTTAGCTTACTTTACTCCTAATATGAAGGGTGGAGAATCTGAGTTTGAGTTATATGTAACCACTCCTCAAAACTCCTTATCTAGATCAGGTCAACCTATAGCTCAAGTATTAACTGAAGGAACTCCTGAGGAGATACTAAAAGCTAATAGTAGGCTCCATAGATATAGCAAGACACTTGAAGAGTTCTTTAAGAAGAAGCCTTTCAGTGATGATATTAGATTCAAGAGAGAGGGTAACACATTAATTGCAATAGGTGAAGGTGCTACTAAATTAAGTTCATTAGGTGAAAGTTTAACTAAGAAGTTAAGTAACTATCTGACAGTTCCTAAAGGTTATGAGTACACATTCATACCTACAGAAGACAAGCTTGAAGGTAATAGAATGTATCAATTAGTTTTAACTGATGGTGTTAATACTATACCTATGGCTAGAGTAACTAATGGTACAATGACTGATGAAACTAAGGCTAATGCTATTAAGAGTTTAATACTTGATAATGGTAACTTTAGACAAGATGGTAGTCAACCATTTGTTAAATGGCAGGTTAATTACAATGACTTCAATGCTAAAGAAGGTGAATCTGATGATGCTAGAAAAGCTAGATTAGGCAATGCTAGTGATATATTTGATGATAATATACTGGAATCTAGTAGAACCTCATTCAAATATACTATTAGAGGTATTGATATTAATAGTCCTTTTAAACAGGATGGTAGCAGAACTCCAGTACCTACACAAGTAGTTGCTAATCAAGTTAATGCTACACAAGGCAAACCTATTAATACTCCTGTTATTGTAGCTACAGACCAAGTTAAAGTAGGTGATGCTATTGTTGACAGTGAAACTGGTGCTACATTAAAAGGTGAGGTTAAACCAATATCTAATCCTGCTATAGATAAAGCTAAACAGATAGCTAATAGAATAGTTGAAGATAGTAAGGAGATAAGATTAGCTGATGATAACTCAGGTTATGTAGATGACAATGGAGTTAGATATGCTAGAGTTACTTCTATTATTCAAGCTGATGAACATGCTGGTGAAAGATTTGACCCTGCTAGTCCTTGGATTACTCCTTCAACTAATATAGGAACATCAGTAGATGAGTTTGTAAGGGACTTCTTTGCAGGTGAGTTCTTTGATGGAGATGGTAAATTATTAAATGATTATCATTTTGATTATCCTAATTCATCTCAAAGTCAATGGAGAAAGTTTGCCAATCAATTAATGGGTCTTAAGAACTATATTGATGCTCAAGGTCTTACAATAATTCCTAGAGATGTAACTGTTACTGGTACTGTCAAAGTGACTGACACACAAGGTCAAACACATGACATACCTGTTGCTGGAACTCTTGATTTGCTTGCTTATGATAGTCAAGGTAACTTCCATATCTTTGATATGAAGACTAATAGAAGTGGTATTAGTGATGAGAAAAGAAAGAAATATGCTAAACAAGTTTCAATGTATCAGAAGTTCATTGAAGATAAGTATGGTATTAAAGTAGCTTCTCTTAACATTATACCTATTAATGTTAGTTATCCTACTCCTTTAGGATTTGGTAATGGTAAAACTGTATATGAAATAAGTGAAGGTAATCAATTACTTGCTAATGGTGAAGAGTATATGGATTCTAAACCTACTCTTGAAGAAATAGGTGCAGTACCATTTACTGATGTAAATATTCAATATGATAAACTTACTGATAGTGAGAAACAAATGATTACTGATATGTTACCAGCTGAGGTTGAAGTTAAAAAGGTAGAAATACCTGATGCTGAGACTACAGTTAATAAGAACTTAGGTTTAAAGATGGGTAAAGTTAAAAACAGATTTGCTAAACCAGCTAAGAAAGGACCTATAGTTACTCCTTCAGCTAATAACTGGGAATCAATTAGTGATGAAGTTAGACAGGCTGCAATAACAATGGGATATACTAAAGAGTCTTGGAATAACATGACTGAAGATGAGAAACAACATCAGAAAGAGTGTCTAAGTTAAGTATAGCTAGTATAAAAAAAGAAAGGCTAGGGGGATTAACCTCTAGCCTTTTTTTTTGCATATATGAACATTGTTATTTGGTAAGATTAGCCCTACCATACTGATAACTCTGTGCTGCTTGATATGGATTCTGCATCATTAAGTAGCTTCTCCAATAAGGAAGCATTCTTTCAACTTTATGTGCCCATTTCAAGTCACCTTTCTCATAAGTACTACCACTTGATTTATACTCTTCTTGAGTAGCAAATAGTGTTACTATATTAATTAGATCAGTTGCTAAACTAAATCCAACAGGAGATATATTAGTTACTACTAGAGCCTCTTTAACAAATCCCCAAGGAGTATTAAATGCTGCTTGTTCACTGTATAATCTACTAGCTGCATAATATAAGAAACCCATAGCTTGGTCTGGTTCTTCATCATCGTCATCATCAGGCTTAGCACTTAACATCTTAAGTAAAGTCAATGCTACAATGACAGCCATGTCAGCCCAATTTCTTCTCATATTATAATACTGATTAGCTGAGAAACCAGCATTAAGCATTCTTTGTTGAGTAGTCTTTGATACTGGAGTAAAGATAGCTCTAGCTGTTAAAGCAAATCCTCCTTTGTCTGTGAATGTAGATGCAATTACCTTAGCTAATGTTCTCATAGAACCTTCAGTTTCAGTACCTAATGCAACACTATAAGCATTAACACCAAACCTTCTTTGTATCATACCTAATGCATAGCCCCTCATAGCTAATAAAGCATTACCATAGACATTCTGTTGTATAGCAACTTTATCTGAATTGTTATAGATACCATGCATTCTGTTATTGATTTCTCTGGCTCTATCCATAAACTTAGATTCATCTTCAATACTCCAAGGTTTTAATTCCCCAGTATCTTTATCTAGTACTCTGACACCTTGTTTCATTTGAAGAGTCTTACCTAAATTAGGCTTACTATCATCTATGTTAACTACTTGATAAGCATTGTATAGACTAATAGGATTTCCATTCTCATCAATGAGTTTAGTACCATTGGCTGTAGCAAGAAATGCCATAGTCTGCATATAGTGTTCACCACATTTATATGGTAAGAATAGGTTCTCTCCTACTGGATTTAACTTAACCCACTTAGATTTATTAGTATAGTAATCTCTCTCCTTCTTCTTATTTTCATTAAGAGCATTCATCTGTCTAATAAACAAACTTACCTTATCTTCTTTAGCATCATCACCAGCATGTAACCAGTTAGATGGTAAGTTCTTCCAGTAAGTTATATTAGCTCTCTCCCAGTCTTTAACACTAAAGAATTCACCTGATAAAGCCTCTTTGAATATTTCAAGAGAACCAGTACCTAAGTTAACAGCTCCACCTAATACATTACCACCTAAGAAGAACTTTGATGCTAATCCAGTGAAGAATCCTACTACCTTATTAAGTACTACTTTCTTTCCTATCTTAATTTTAGTAGTATTAATACCATACACCTGTTTATCTAGGAACTTCTGGTATCTTTTAAATGCTCTGGAAGTTTCATCTCTTTCAGACTCTGCCCTTATACCTCCTACAGCTCTTCTCTTCAAGACATCTTTACCAATCTCAAGAGTGCCTGCAATACTAGATATACCTGCATAAGTATGTGCCATCCCAGCATAAGCTAAAGTAGATTGAAATAAATCAGTACTTAACTCTGCACTATCTCTTAACTTATTAATACCATAGATAGGAACTCTGTTTAATTTCTCTTTCTCAAATTCAAGTTGATTAGAGAACATATCTTCCTCTATTGTATTATAAGTTTGATCACTACCAAAGTCTCTGTCTTCACTATCTTCAACAAAGGTATCTGCCATGTTTCTTCTTAGAGTATAACTAATAGCCTTTCCAGTGCCTTCAGTCATTCTTCTATTTCTGATTTTATTCATAGTAGTACCTTTGAACTGTGGCATTCTATAGATATTAGTACTACCATCAGGTAGAAATCCATCTAATTCAGCTTTAAGATTCATGTACTTGCTTAACCATCCAGCTCTTGGAGTACCCTTAATAGTTTTCTCATACTGTTCACTTAAATAAGTATCATTAGGATACCATCTTTGTTCAACTTGATTCCATTGAGAGTGTTGCTTATGCCAAGATTTAACTAATGGTTTAAAGTATTGATCCCACAGTAGACTCTTCTCAAAGTCTGATTTACCTTCAAGGTTAGGATTGTTTGCATAGAAGTCATCTCTGCATTCTTTCTTAAACTGTAACCAATCATCTTCATAGTCACCCCAAACATAAGGTGATACTATGTTACCAGTTAGTTTACCAGTTCTAGGACTTATCTCACAGAAAGCATCTGTATTCTTCTCTCCTATACTATGTAAATCACCTTCAAGTATCTTTAGTCTATCTTGAGTTTGAATAGTCATATCATCAGCATACTTGTTAGCTAACTTCACAGTCCTATCAGCTAATTGACCAATAACATCAGAGTTATTTGACATTGAAGCTAGAATAGATTCATGAATACTAATATCCTTCTCCATGTATCTAAGTAAATCTTCAATAGGAATTCTTTCAGCACTAACCCATCTAAGACCTCTTTGACCTTTCTTCCAATCAAATATTACTCTAGCTGCTCTATTTACATAGGTAGAACCCATAGCATCTTCAAGGAACTTAAGATAGAACTCTCTCTGTTTAATCTCAAGAGTATTAAGTAATCTATTATCACCATTAATAGCCTCGTTAAGATTTCTTCTAAGAGCCTTGAGTTGAGTTATTGTGCTTTCATTGACATTCTGTAATCTAAGTCTTGAGTCTTCTGTAGTAGTAGCATCCTTTACTATTTTAAGAATAGCTTGTGCATTAGCAACAAAGGTTCCTACTTCTCTTAATAAAGCTGCATTCTCTGGTGTAATACTAGTTACATTAAAGTCTACTTTAGCTAACTTAGTAATCATCTCAGGTACAGTATCAACCATTAAATCCATAGCTTCTGTAATACCATCTACAGCAATTAAGTCTGCAAATAGTGATGGTTGACTACTAGTTCTACCAGCTTCAACTTGACCTGCTAGTTGGTTATACTTATTATAAAGGGACTTATCAATAGTCCTCATTTGTGATGTTTGACTTCTCAGTATGTTTAAAACAGACTTGAAGGTAGCAACATTAACAGAGTCTCTAGCACTATACAGTGTCTCTTGGGTTTCAAGTGCATTTTCAACAGTGCCCTGGAAACCAGGTGACATAAAGCCTTGTGCAATAGCATCAGCAGTTCTTACTGCCTCTAATTTAGCATTAGCTATTTCATTGCCTGTGATGTTATTAAAGACTCTTTTAATCTGACCTACTATTCTATTGACTATGTTCTGCCATGAAGCTCTCTTATCTATTTCACCATTAATAGCCTTACCTACTAGATGACCAGCAACTTCTCTTGCAGGATTATCTCTATAAGCAATAGTATTGTATTCATCACCCATTATAACTCTCTGTACATCAGGAGTTAACAATCTCTCAAGTCTTTGAACTAGTGGAGAATTACCTAATGCACCTACAGCAAAGTGGCCAGCTTCTTCAGATAAACTACTATCTATTTGTTCATTATTAGCTACCTTAATTAATTGATAGAGACTATCAGCAGTTTTAGTAGCATTGACAGTACTATATCTACCATTAATTTTCTCACTGTTATCAAGGAAACTATAATCAACACCAGCTCTATTTAGGTAGAACTTAATTCTCTCTTGTAGACTTCTGTTAGCTATGTTGTCATTTAACTGAGCTACATTAGTATTGTTCTTATTGACTACAGTTAATTCAACCTTACCATTATCCTTATTAATAATAGTAGCCATGTACTTATCATTGTATGGGCTACTTCTATTAAAGGACTGTAGTTTAGGTACAGCTTCACTGTAATCATATACACCAGCACCAATGTCTTTATTCAATGTTTGTTTAACCTTCTCATCACTTAGATTCAGCTTAGTTAACTGTCTAAGAGATTGAAAGGTTATCTCACCATTGCTATCAAACTTAGCTTTATTAGCTACTCTACTTAAGAACTCAGGACTAGTACCTACAGCATAATACTGCTTAGATATCTCTCTATCATTAGTGTAATGTAGGAGTGACTTAAATAAGTCACTCTCTACAAATTCACCTTTACTATTCTTTACTCTTGGAATTATACTACACTTATCCATATTAACAAATCTTATTACCTTCTTGGTCAGTTACATTATTAGCTTGAGCTTTCAATGACTCAATAGTATCAATTAAATCCTCTACACTAGCCTTATTTAACATCTCAATCACTAATGCCTTATCTAAGGTATTATCAGCTTTTAATGCTAAGTCAGTAGCCTGTTTAATCAATTCTTCTGTACTCATACTAGTATCTACAGTATTAACTACTTCAGGTTCAACTGATGTATTGCCATCATCTTGAACTTCAGTATCAGCTATTGTGTTTACTGTCATTGAGTTAGAAGAATATTGTAGAGACTTTCCAGATTCACCTAAAGCATCAACCTTATAATAGTTAATACTTCCAGTAGTACTGGCATTAAATACTACATCATTACTATCACACATATACACTATATCATCTATAACAATAACAGGTCTAAAGTAAGATACTCCTTTCTCTTCACTAGGTAATAAGAATGGATTACCTTCTTTACCTAACTTCTTTACATCAAGAGTAAAGCTGCTTACAGCTACTCCATCACTAAAAGCTAAGCTACTTATAAGTCTACCATTTCTTCCTTTAGGATGAAATACTAGTCTGTTATTATCTAAATGATTAAGTAAATACTGTTTAGCAAACTCTTGATTATTAACACCAATCCTACTCTTTTGTACATCATTTAAAAAGTCAACATAAGATTTAGGATTGCCATTATAATCATATCCCACTTGCACAGCTAACTTAACTTCTGTAGGAGCTAAGTTCATAAATGCCATAGGACTATAAGTAAAGCCAAGCTTGTAATAGTTATACAAGAACAGAGATTGTGCTAATTCAGCAGTCTGCTCATTCCTTAATAAGTCTCCCCAACTCTCTTTAATTTCATCCTTTTGATAAGGTGCTAAACCACCTATATCCTGAATGTTCATGCTTACTTTACCAGTCTTTTCATCAGTAACAAACTGCATATACTGGAATATAGGCATAGACTTCATTGTAGGATTAGCTTCAAGAATATTGAATAAACCTTCAGGGAATATCTCTGTGAAATACTCTCTAGCTGTAACTTCTTCACCTGCTGCATTAATAGGCATATTACCATTAAATAAGCTATTCTCTTGTTGACTTAACATAAATACCATTAAGTCACTGTGAATACTATTAATAGTCTCTGCATCAAGCAAACCACTTCTAGTGAATGCAGCCATTCCTTCTCTAGCTTCTTTATAGGCTTTAGTATTATAAGGATAGAATTTATTGATTACTTTCTCAGCCTTTCTATTCATATCATACATAGCCTGTTCATAAGCAAAAGGATTCTCAAGTAAAGATTCCATATACTCTTGGTCATTCATGGATAATGTTCCTACTTCATTATTCATAGGAGCATTAATACCTTGAGCTACTTTCATTTCAACCTTGAGAGCATCAGCTTTTGTAAATGACTTAACATAAGCAGCTACTTTCATCTGTTGTGCATAAGCATCACCAAAGGTAGAACCTACAGCATTAGATGCAGTAAACTTAGTGTTTCTTACAAACTGAGATACATCATTACTAGCTTCAAGAATCTCTCTAAATAAATCAGCAACAATAATTTGCTTCTCAACAAATTCATCATTCTTCATTAGTTCTTCCTTACTAGTATTTGCAGCCTGAACTATATTATATGCCAATCTTTCTCTTGAAAGGTCTTCATCAGGTATAGCCTTCTTTAACTCACCTTCAACCTCATAATTGTCTAATACATTATCTATCACAGAATTAATATCAGACATACCATTATTAAAGCTGTATTCACATATATCCTTAATAATAGGTTGATTGAATAGTAAACCTATATCCTCAGTAGTAAAACCAAGTCTTGCTAACATAGCACCAGCATCAGCAGTAATAGTATTCAAGTTCAAATAGTTAAGTACTGGGTCCTTTACAGCATCTACTGATGCAGCTAGAAACTCAGCAACATTCAAACTAGTGTCTATTTCATCATTATGAAGTAAATCAGAATAACTTTTACCTGCAAATGTAATAGGCTTCTTTAGAGAAAACTGTTCCATTAATGAAGCAAATGCATGATTAGTATTTTGATTTGCAAAGATACCAATCAATTTACCTGCAACATTATTCTGCTGGTTATAGATAACAATAGTCATAGGATCACTAGGGTCATAATTAGGCTCTGGATCAGTTAGACTTCCTTCATCAATAGCTTTATTAATACTTGAAAGGTTAACAGTCTTATCTTGATGATTAACTTCTGCCTTACCAAACATTAACTCTCTCATAACTCTAGCTGCTTTAGAAGCATTAGCAAAACCACCAGGAGTATATCTATCCTTAAAGGTTTCAACATCACTTAATCTTTGTTGAACTAAGTGAATAAGCATATTGTTTCTAGCTGCTTTAGTATTCTCAAGAGGAGTTTTGCTAAAGTCATACTCTTCAAACTTAATATAGCCTCTATCAGCTACAAACTGATTAAAGGCTGCCTGATAGCTATAAGGTAATCCAGCTTTTTCCCAATACTTATATAGTCTGTCTAATGATTCAGTATCTTCTTCTCTAGCTTCTTGTAGAACTGCTTTTAAATTGGGATATGTATCATAAAACTCTGACCATATATTCTTTATTTCCTCTGATGTAAGTTGTCTTTGCTGATACTCATTTCTCATAAAGTACAACTTATCAATATCAAAGTCAAAACCTGCAATAGTAGTTCCCTGAGGTGGTACTTTAATAGTACCTCCAGCAGTCTTATGACTAAATTTCTTCACTCGAAGGTTAATCATAGAATAGTCTCTCTCAGTAGGTATTCTATATGCAAGTAAACTTAGTATATTAGGATAGGTCTTTTCAAGAATAGTATTACCATCTTTATCAACTTTAAGAGTACCATCTTCATTACAATAGGTCTCAAAGTCTAATGATTGCTCTCTACCAGTACTATCAGTATAAGTTAAATCCCAAGGTATTTCACACTCTGCATAAAGTATATTATTAGGATTATTAGGGTCTGTTACATATCTCAAACCACCATCTTCCTCATAACCAGTAATACCCATAGCTGATACTTGGACAGCACTACCACCTTTAATAGATTGTTTGTTAACCATCTTCTTAAAGAGACTAAAGAATAAAGCTGAACTATCATGCTCTAAGCCGCCTTCAAATAAAGGTACAGTAAATTCACCTCTTTCATTTAGTGCATAAGCCATCATGTTATCTTTAGACTCTCTGCTATTATTAGCTGTAGTCTGGATTAACCTGTTGCTTATCTTATTAGCATCAGATACTGCATTCTCAAATAAGTGATAAGAGTCAAGTATATTAGCTGTAATAAGTGAGTTATAGAATCTAACTAAGTTACCGCCATTCAACTTAACATTACCATAGTTACCACCAAGATTAACTCTCTTTCCACCTATATAGCTACTGTAGTCTTTAAACTTCTGTACTTTAGCCATAATAAGTTTCCTTACTTGAGTACCAAATAACTGTGAACTATTAATATGCTCAGGTACATTAGTCTGTATTCTATAGTCAGTATAGCTTAACTGGTGAACATAACCATTATTTAGTGCATCATTGATAGTCTTTGAATCCGTATTACTAATACTAGTAGAACCAAATCCACCTACCTTAACAATTTTATCACCACCAGTAGACCAAGCTCCTATCATATCAATAGGTTCACTCTTTCCAGTCTCAGGGTTAACATGGTCTTCCATCCAATAAGCTATATCTCTCATCATACTACCAGCAGGTAGTAATTCAGGTATAAGAACTGCCTCAGCATACTTGTGTTGAACAGGTATTTTTAAAATATCTGTACCAAGAGGATAATTCTCAAAGGTAAACATATAAGGTTTAATAGGTTGAAATGTAACAGCTAAATCTGATATAGCTTTAATATCTTCCATAGATGGATTTTCATCTCTACCTATTTTAGCTCTTAAAGACTGTATCTGATTATATGTAGCTTCCATTCTTTCATCCCACTTACCAGCCATACCCATTACTTTCTTATAGCTTTCAAGTGTTCTATAACCTTGACCATCAGCAAGTACATTCCTTTTATAGGATTTATATACATCACTATCTTTACCAAAGTGATTAGCAACAGCTTGCATAAATTCAGGATTTGTTTTTTCAGCATCTACTACAATATCATCAAAATAAACACACCTTTCAATACCATCATTGCTATATCTTTCACCTGTAAAAGGATTAATAGCCTCAACACTCAATGCAGTTCCAGGAGCATGAATTTCCTTGTATCTCTTTTGAAGGTCTTTAGTTCCTTTATAGAAAGAAGGATCAATAGTCATCATCTGTAACTGTTGGATAGTAGCAAACTTTGTATTCCAGTAATAGTCTGATAATACTTGGTCTATAGTTCTATTACCCTTAACTTCTTGACTCAAATAAACATACTGATTATTTTGCTGTTCAAGCACTCCTAATGTATTAAGTTGTTGCTTAAACTTAGTAACAGAATCATCCATATAAGCTCTAATAGCTTGCTTAACAGTCTGTTCTATGTTACTTTCTTTAATCATTCCAGCATACTTAGGTTCATTTAAGAAGGAAAGTAGGCTAAACTTGTCTGTATTCTTTGAGAAGTTATCAATAACCTTTAATCCTTGGTCCTGCATCTTTCTATTAGTAGCCTTGGCTAACTCCATTCTTCTCTTCTCTTGAATATAGACATTGTACATACCGTCAAGTATCTCTTGACCACCATACCTTTTAGCTTTAATAAACTTAGCTACTCCACTATCACCTAAGATGAATACAGGATACCAAGCATATTGACTATTAGGACTAATTTGTTTTTCAGAGAAATACTCATTGAGCATTTGTACTATATGCTGTTTACTGGTGAAGTCTTCAAACTTAAGTTTATCTGTACCTAAGAATCTCTTAAAGGTAAAGTTTGCAGCAAAATTATCTTCAGTACTTAAATCACTATTATAGAGTTCTTCTAACCACTTGTTAAGTATCTTACCATCATATTGAAAATAAGATGAGTTGAGATAGGTAGTTTCAAGCATAGCCTGAAGTCCTTTCTTGTCAGTAGCTTTCACAAAAGAGGCTATCTTATCAAATCTATCTCCCATAAATGATGGAATAACATTACTAAAGAATGTATTATCACCATATCTAACTCTACTTTCAAGTTTTAGCCCTTCTCTACTCTTAGCAACTATTGCCAGTACTTTAGTAATCTTTTCTCTAAGGACACCCTTCTTCTCATTACTAGAAGCTCTTTTGATAAGCTCTTCATAACTAACCTCCTTTTTACCTTCTTGTTCTTCTTTAGTTAGATTAAGACCAAACTTAGCTGCACCTAACAGTTCTTTGTTTAATGCCCTAATATCTCTGTTTCTAGACATTATTCTATCTAAAGTCTCACCATCTATATCAATACCAAGAGATTCAGTAGCATCAATTAAGAATTGTTTCCTCTCTAATTTAGACATCATCCAGAACTTTGATTTCTCATTTATTCTTTCAGGTTCTGCTAAAGTATCAACTATTTTATTCTTAATTCTCTCTAGTCTAATTGGCATAACTCTAGTACCAATACCACTCTTTTCAAAGATACTGTTCCTAGGATTAACTACCTTACCAAGTTTAACTGAAGTTAAGAATGAACTAAAAGGAGCATTACCCTTAATTCTATTAAGTAATGTTGTCTTATAAGTTCTTATTCTACCTTCCTGCTTTTCAGTTTGCATAGAATAAGGCTGAAAGTTTTTCTTAAAGTCAGTATAGAATTGAGTTCTTATTTGAGGATTTTCTAGCTCTTGCATAAATGGAGTTACCCATCCAGAAGTACTACTATACTCTCTAAGAGCATTCATCATTTCAGTTTCACTGCCTACACCTCTAAGTACATCAAGTAACTCTTGATGCATTCTTACAGGGTCCTGCATTACAGGGAAACCTAAATCATCCAGTACAACTTCACCATCCTTATATACTGGAACTCTACCAATAACCTTTCTAACTTGCTTTCCAACTGAGCCAAAAGAAGACTCAAATTCAGCTTGTTCCATCCAACCTTCTCTCTTAGATTCTTCCATAACAAACTTCTCAGTCATATCATTTTCATTGAAGTTGTTAGGATTGGAATCATCAGCAAAGTTAATGTCTTGACCTAATTTAAGGTCTTCTGCATCTCTAATTCTAATTTTTGCAAAGGATATTAAGGCTCCCCAGTTATCAAATACCTTTTGGTATTTAGCTGCTGTTTCAGTATCATTCTCTTCTATAGCATCACTATATTGTGATTGAAGAGTATCATATATCTCATTAAAGATACCAGCTACACCACCAGCTTGTTGACCATCAACAGTGAATCCAGCTATAATATCTTTTCTACTTACAGAGGGATATTCCTCCTGAACAGCATCTACAATGTCTGAGAACATAGTAGAAATCATACTTATTCTATTGAACCTTTCTTCTGCACTAAAGTCATCTCTTAACTGTGTATAAGACACAGCAGGACTATTTATAGCATCAAGAAGTCTCTTAGAGTCTTCTTTACTAAGACTCCTTCTAAACTCAATAAGAGTTTCAGCAGTTGGAGTTTCAGCTTCAGGATTTCTTTCCTGATATAAGCCTCTAAGGTTAGCAACTAAGTATTTATTCCATCCTGTTACCTTACTAGCTATTACATCATCCAGACCTTTCTCTGGAGTATAACAAGTCTTACTCATATAACATTCAATTAATTAGTTAATTACTTTGCAAAAGTAGAATATATTTTTTAAATAAACAATAGAATAAGTCCAAAAGTTCCATAAGAAAAGAATAATCCTTATAGAAAAGAAAAAAGGAGTAGATTTAATCTACTCCCTTCTCAAAACATTCATTCTGTAATAATAGAATACAAACATGTACTATGACTCCTTCTAGTCTCATACTCTTCAAGTGTGATTTTCTCTTCTTTCCAAGAGTAATCATAGTTCTTTCTATCCCATCCATCAGGGTCTAAGACCTTAGGATCTGGAAATATAGATTGCCACTCTTCAGAAGTTTTCTTAATAGGTTCATCCATTACTCAACAACATATTTAGTGCCTCCTAAAATGATCCATTTGATAGTGTTAATATTAACAGGTCTAACATTGTTAGTATCCTCAATGTCCATGTCTATGCAGTTATATCTGCCATCTCTACTTTCAAATTGAATCTTGAAGCCTCTAAGTACTCTGTCTTCACCTTCTTCATAAGGAAGAATAGGATTCACAACTAAAGTACTAACAAGGTTTTTAGCTGCATCAGCAACACCTTTCTTACTAGCTTTCACACTCTCAATTCTATTAGAGAATTGCTCTATAATAGCATCAAGTTCTGCTTGAAGTTTCTTCTTACTCTTAGGAGTATCTTGCTTCTTAAAGCATACTGTAAATACTTGAGAACCATGAATACCTTCAAAGATACTCCTGATACCTAGAGTACCATCTTTCTTATCTTCTCTAGTTACCTTTACTTCATTAGTAAAGTCATCAGCAGATTCAAGGTAATTATGGATATACTCTTTCCCTATGTAAACCATATCACCACTTTCTAGATGCTTCAACTTAAAGTTTAAATTACCATTATCTGCTAATACTTTGTAATGAGAACTTTCACTCAATACATCTCCTACTTTAAAACTCTTTATCATACTTTCTTCTATTTAATAATAACCACCATGCTTAACATAGTAAGCAATACTTAACATTATAGTGCCAACTGACACTAATACTCCTGCAAGAAATCCTATCAAAAACATATTAATCAGGATTAGCTTCATTATATAAATCAGTAATATAACCTCTTCTCAAGAATTCCATATGCAATGGATGTGCTAGTTCATAAGCCTGTGGATGTGCGCTACCTGCATCTCTTAACTTGAAGAAATGTTCCCAATCACTTGCAAAACCAGTCATTACTAATTCAGTCTTTAAGGCATTAGGTAATACTGCTCTTGCTTGTTGAGGTGTCCAAGGATTATTCCTAAATCCAGTCTTATATCTTTTATCAGGAATCCTATCCTCCCACTTCTTCATCAAATCAAAATAATTAGCTTCAGCAGCTCTTAAAGCCACCAAGAAACCATTATAATAAGTATTTCCTTCATAATTGTAATCCTCTAACCAGCAAGGTTCAATGAAAGTAACTTCATTACCAAACTTATCTTTACTATAGTTACAATACATTTGTTACATTAAGGCTCTTTATCCTTAACTCTCTTCTTTTCAGAAGAGTATCGGACTATATCATCATCCTATAAAGGATGCCCAGCACTCGTGTTTGAATTATATTCTACACTAAAATACTCTAAGCCATCAAGAATTGTACTAATCTCTTTACAAGTTTTATTCCAATCTCTATTGGCTATATATTTGTCCCAAAATTCCTGCAATACAGGACATTCAAAAATTATTTTAGACATAGTTTCATCAATTAGTCTCTGAACCTTCCAGAGTTGTTAACCTCTGGCTTGGCTGCTGATTAGCATGATTTAATACTTTTCTACAAAACTCGTATAATTGTTCCATTGTCATAACATGTTTACTTAAGTTAGCTTGATAAGTTACCCATTGAACATTACCTTCAATATACCCTTTAGAGGAGTCTATTCTATCAAGAGAAGCTTCTTCTATATTAGGGATATAATCCCCAGTAATAGCACAAATTTGTTTTTGTTCTTGAAATAGATTCCATAAGTATTCTATAGAAACCTCAAAAACATAAGCTCTCTTTTCAGCAGACCTCTTAAGCCTAGTATATTCAGTTTTAGTAAGTTCTCCAACTTCTCCATTTTTCTTTCTAATATTTTCCATATTCTCTTTATGAGCACATTTTTCACATTGAAAGTCCCTATCTTTATAAAGAAGTTCTATAGGTAACTTATAGGTTTCAGTCCCACAATCACATCTAACTTTGTAATAAGCAGTAGAATTTTTGTATATTGGACCTTCTAGTATAGTCCAATGTTTGTATTTACTTCCTACTTTTAAAATTGTGGTATTTTTCCTTTTGGCACAGGATTTACAGCTAGAACTCCTTCCAGTTCTAAGGGCTGAGGCATTAACTTCTCCCATATAGCCACATTTACACTGACATAATACATATCTACTTTTATTCTTTGATAGAACATTTATATTTGTTACAGTCCAATCTCCAAATTTATCACCTACGTTAATATCCATTTTTCTCATAGCTTAAAAATTTTATATTTATTACTGTAACAAAGTTAATGATAAATTTGGATATATCCAAACTTGTAGAAAAGTTTAATAAATTTTAGCCTTCCAGCAATTCACTGGGTTATGCATAAATAATTACTTATTTAAGCCGCCATTGTTTCTTGACGGGTACTTTCCTGAGCAAAAGACATTACTCTGTGTCTTACAAACTCATGACTTACACCTCTATCACAGATAAACTTAACAGTATATCTCTTTTCATGGAACTCTGTAGGTTCACAGATATATTGTAAATCATCAAGCCAGTTATTTTCTACTAATACTCTAAAGTTAGAAGTAATAGCTACAAATCCATCTAGAACTCCTAAAATAGGTTGAGCTTGTACAGCTTTTGAGTAGATATTTTCCTTATATTTACTCCATAAATTACAAGCAACTCTATTAGAATCTTCTCTAGCCTTAAAGTCATATCTTAAATATATAGTCCCTGCTTCTAACATAGCACCATGCCCACTCTTAATCATTCTTTCTACAAACTCCCTGGCAGATGTTTCAGTTATTTTATCCTCAGATTTATAACATACTCTTCCTGCCTGTTCAATTATTTTATATATACCATCTATACTAGGACCTTGTTCTATTATATTAAAACTAGCTTTTATTAATTTCATCTTCTTTAAATTTAAATTTAAACTCTCCTACTCTAGTACATTTAATAAATTTAGAATGCTTATCTCTCCAATATCCTCCATTACAACAATTAGAAATAAGTCCTTGACTAATTCCTAATATTCTAGAAGCTTCTTGAGTCGAATTAAATTCATTTATAATATTACCATTTAAATCCAACTGAATAACTTTTTTACTTCTTTTAGCAACTTGTCTATCAATTCCAGTTCCATAATTCACATTATAAATTCTAGAACACCATTCTAAATTATCAACATTATTATTAGAAGGATTCTCATCTTTATGATTAATCTGTTCTAAATTAAGAGGATTAGGAATAAAGGCTTCAGCTACAAGTCTATGTACTTGCTTTTTATATCCTATACCATTTTTAAATAAAGTGACTTTTTTATACCCTCTTAAAGTATCTTGAGATAATACTTTATATTTAGAACTTCTATTATCTTTATGAATTCTTCTTACCTGACCTAAAGAACTTACTTCATAAATGCCTTCAAAATTTACTATTTCTTTCCACTGTTCCATATATTTTTATTTTTAATAATACAAATATAAGTAAATTTTTCGACATAAACAAATTATTAAAAGGAATATTATGTACTAAATTCAATTTGTTTATAAACTCCTTCAAGACCTTCTTCTTGGTCCCAAATCTCAAAACTTGGTTTTATAATTCTCATAATTAGTCATTTAGTACTACAACTTCATCAATATCAAATTCCTTAGGAATATCTCTGTCAAATACCTTTTTATAAAAAGACTTTTCTATAAAATCATCAGAGCTATTTACAGGTGCTTCAACAGTATCATAGTATGATATAGTCACACTCACAAACCTTTTATGTTCAGTATTTAAAGGTTCATTGAATGGTGCATTAGGATTATTTTCTGCTCCTAGTGGTAAATTATCCATAATCAATTGTTATTAAAGAATTCAACTGTTTGTTCAGCCATTAACCCACAACAAGGTGGAATGACAATCTCTTCTGTCTTAGTTACAAGATACTCTGATTGAGTACCATTGTACATACCATTAGTCTTTAGTATTTGCTCAGCATCATTTGCATTAGATGCTTTTACCATTGCAATACCTTTACCAACTCCTCTTAAATCATAGGTAATTACCCATAATCTTGGTGGAAAGAATGAGTCTCTCTCAGCCTCCACCATCACATTTTCAACTGATATTTCTGCCATATTAATAATGTCTTACATTATAACAATTATCACATAGACCACCCTCATGTGTTGAAGGTTTACCACAGTATTTACATCTCTCTACTGCATTGAATCCAAGTTCTCTGCTAGACTGAGTGGAGTTACCTACTACTTCTCTAATTAAAGAAAAGGCTTGAGTTAGTTTCTCTACTTCAACTGGAGTTAATATTCCAGTCCCAGCATAGTAAGGAATAGTCATGCCTTTTAGTCTCCAAAGTATGTTATTCCTGATTCTCCACCTCTTCTGTTTATCAGTAGGCTGTCTGTCTCTATTAGGACTATTATTAGTTGGCCCTACATAAATTCCTTGCTTACTCATACACCTTCAATTATTGATTTATACCTTTCATAAGTCTTCCTTATTACTTCTTCACCAATAGGATTCTCTCTCTTAGAGTCCCTCTCAATACACACCTCAAGAGGTATAAAGAAATCTTTATACTCTAGTGAGTAACAATTCATATAACCAAGGGTACTATCAACTAAGTTTTCATAGTATTCTATCTCTTTTGGATTGAAATTCATGTTATCAACAACAATATCATATCCAAATTCCATAGCACTTACTATGAAGTCTTTCTTTATATCAGATACAAGATGTTCTCTACTTGGAACCCAGTATTTACCAAGCATGTTTCTGATGTCATCATTATTGAACCTTACTCTATGCTCTGGGTCTTCAAGTACCCATTGTTTAGCCCAAGTAGTTTTACCACTACCTTGTATTCCTCTACATAAAATTACTTTAGCCATTATCACACTTCTTCTGATTATCCATCCACATTACTGTCATAATGGCATAATTAGCCATGTCAAGCAATGTGTCTCTAATAGATTCATCTTGTACCATAGCCTTCTTTTGAGCCAGAGACTCAATTCTATTCATCTTATCCCCAATCCTTACTACTGATGCCACCAGACCAAACTTATCCAAAGACTTGTCAAAGGAATTACCGTAATCATGATTCTTCCTAACATAAGTAGAAATCATTCCATTTACTACTTCTTTGAATTGAGCAGCTTCTTCTGGTAATACAGGTCTTGAGCCTAATTGTCTGATTGCATATATAGCTTCATCAAGATCTTTCTTATATACCCCTAATTCAGCTTGCTTATGCTCCCATACATTTTCAAGTTTACCTAAAACCTTCAAATATTCAGTATTTATTTCCATTTCCATTCTTTTCCCAATCTTTTAAAGTTACAAACTTGTCAAGGAATTGTCTTTTCTCCCTAACATAATGATGCCCATTCTTCATGCTAACATATAGAACAGCATCAGTCCATTCACCACTATTAATATCCTTCATCTTAACTATACCTTTAACTAGGTATTGGTTTTTAGTTTTAGGATAAACATAAATCTGACTCTTTTGAGATTTATTTGAATAATAAAGTAGCCCTGCCAATATAGCAAGGGCTACACCTATCTCAATTATTAATACATACATTTAGTGAATCCAATATGTTCCTATAGATGCCTCAGCAGGAATAGGAAGTTTACTACAAAACATCTTAGCTGATTCTTCCATATAGAATTTAAGTTTATCAGCTATTTCTGACATAGATTCAGGATACTCTATACATATTTCATCATGTACTAGATTTACTACTTTAACAACAGAGAATAGGTTATTAGCTACAATCCACTTGAAGAAGTTAGTTACAGCATACTTTAATACAATAGCACCTGTACCTTGAGTAGGACTATTTAATCCAAGTCTACCCCATTTACTAACTGCCTTAAAGTGTAATGACACTCTTCTTCTCATCCAAGTTTTATGAAACTCATCACCTAATAACTCTTTTTGTTTTCTATAGTTATCCCAAAACTCACTAGTGAATTTAGCTCCTTCTATTAACCAATAGGAGTGGTCACTCCAATAGATTTTATGTCCAGTAATAGGATTAATCAATATATAACCATCCTTTTTAACTGCCTTTAGAGCCTTTTCTCCATAAGAAGTTACCCCAGGGAAACCCTTATCATAAGAATTTCCTATTTCATCAGCTTCCTCAATAGATATACCTAAAGAATCAGCTATAGAAGAAGAACCTCCACCAAATTGTTTAGCAAACTCTGGTGCTTTAGCCTTCTTTCTTAGGTCTGGTCTTAACTTCTTAACCATCTTAACCTCAATACCTTCAAGTTCTTTAGGGAAACATGCTTTAGCAACTAGAGAATGCATATCTCCAGAACCATGTAAGAACTCTTCAATCATAGACTTTTCATTGTATATGTCAGCTCCAAGTCTTGATTCTATAGCACTATAATCACAGCTACAGAATAAGTTACCTTTCTCACTAACAAAACAACCTCTAGTTCTATGATCAGCAGGTAGATTCTGAACTTGTGGATAAGCACATTTAAGTTTACTGCTCTTAGTATTTACAGGAAGTCCCTTTAATTTAGCTAAGTCAGTATTTATTTGTTGAGAACCACAAGCCATTCTACCTGAAGATGCACCAAGTTGCTTAAACTTAGTGTGTATTCTTCCTGTTTTAGGATTGATAGCATTAATGTATGATTGACCATAAGTAGAACAAACTTTATCAGCTTCTTTATAATCAAGATAAGCTTTAAGAAATGCATCATTTATTCCTTTCTGTTTAGCTATAACCTTTTCAAGTGCTGAATCAGCTTCTTCACCAGTGCTTTTACTTATAACAGAAGTATTGAAACCTAATGTTTTAAGTATAGAAACAACTTGAGTAGAGCTATTCCAATTTACTAAGGATTGAGGTTCAGTATTAAACCCAGAGAATAAATCACCTTGTCTATCTATTTTGATATATTTACTTGATAGCCTAGTCTTTATCTTACATTTATAAGCTTCAAACTTAGCACCACAAGGTTCTTCTATATCAAATTCAGGTGCTCTAACCTCATCTTTAAATGCTTTCCTTTCATCACTTAGTTCATCTTCATCCTTATCAGATAATGAAATATAAGCTATAAAACTATCCTTTCCAAGTGCTGAACTTACAATGAAACTATCTAATGATTTATTAAAGACTCTCTTAATAGTCTCATCATAGACCATCTTTGTTTTCCACTTACTTTCATCAAGTTTTATACCACACCATTCAAGATAAGCTATAACAGGAACAAAGTCACATTCTAACTTAGCACCATTAACACACTCTCTTCTTCTCAACTCTTCTAGTTGCTTTGCCATTATATCACCAAGATACATGACATCACCAGCTGCATATTTGATAACAGCAGTATCTATACCTCTCCAAATGATCTCACCTCTGACAGTCTTATCTATATCTATATTAAAATACCTATATGCAATTGCTTTTAAACCTACTCCAGAATAATTATAAATAAATTCAGCAACATCAGGAATTTCTTCATATAGTAATACCTTCTTTGTTTCAGGACTTAATTTATCATATCCTTCATAGTTATACACAAAGTCACAATACTTATTCATAAGATCAGTATTCATTCCTACTAGGAAGAATGGATAACCAAGAAATAGTAATTGTTCAACAATCATAGTATCATAACATTCAGTTACAATAATACCATAATTAAACAAGAACTGCAAGTCAAACTTTAAATTTTGACCTACCATAAAATGACTTTGTATATAATCTTTGTATATCAAGGGGTCTACAGTAGTAACATCTACTACTATTTGATTTTCCCCCTTAATATCACCAAATTGCATAAGTAAGACTGTATTTATATGAACATCTCTGCCAGAGGTTTCAGTATCAAATTGAAACATTTCCCAAGTATTTAACATATTTAGGGAATCTTCAATACTCATCATTGTATATTCTACCTCATCAAACAGCTCAGATTGTTTACTTACAAAATATATCATGCTACTCAAAAGTTATGCTGTAACCATACCCATTAGTGTAGTTGATAGACTTAACAATAGCATCAGCTTCATTAAGTCTTTCACCTACAGCAATAATTGAACTTCCAGATGGTTGTATGTACATCTTACCATTGGGTAAATACCCAGCAGTAATAACAGGATAACTAACTTTTAAAGTATAAGTTTTAGATTCACTGCCATCAGGCTTCTTTAACTTCTTTAAATAGTTAGTATCATCTCCTCTTGATTTAAGTTCAATTACATCTTCCATCATACTACTGAATATGCAGCTAGTTCCTCGAAATCTATTATATATCTATACTTTTGGAAGAAAGAACTACCAAGTACTCCATGCAGATTAACACCAAAGTCACTCTTAAGATTAGAGAATGCAGCATCTAAGTCCTTAACATAGAACTCTTCACTATATGTCTTATCTCTGTAAGTAATATCAATAGATGTTATATCTACTTCTTCCTTATTACCATCAGAACCATAGATGGTGTTTCTTACTCCAGTAGGACTATGTTTAATATCATTAGTTACTGATTTGTTGATTATAGAATCACTGGCACCTGTGTCCAATAAGAAGTTTAACTTCTTTTCTCCACACTTGAAAGTTACAATAGGAATGTCAGTTAAATCCAGAGTTTCTCTGAATGACATTCTATATGCCTGTGCTCTCTTTTCTTTCTTTCTATAAACATCAACAATCTTAGCAAAGAAAGTAGCTAAAATTACAAGTCCTATTACAAATAATATATTTATTATCATATTCTCATCTTTATTTCTGAGTTATTATTTAACACCAGTAGTTCCAAACCCACCTCTGTTAATACTTTCAAGTTTATCTACACTCACAAGTTCAATCTTGTTACTAAACAACCATCTGAGCTTCTGCCATATAGTTGCTTTCTGACTCAATTGAATTCTAAATTGACAGATTCTCTCACCTTTATTGATAGTGGTATCTCTAAATGCAATAGCTGGAAATCTCCATTCATCTTCATCTCCACAATAGGAATTATCAATAACCGCCTGACTATTAGCACATATTACACCTAACTTACCAGGAGTGCTACTTCTTGGTAATATAGTTGCTTCAAAACCTTTAGGTAATTGCATAGCAACACCTAGTTTGATTAGTTTGAAGTCAAAGGTGACATCTCTATGACTTACTACCTCACCATCAATAGTTTCTCTCTTTCTAACACCAGCTTGTGGTGCTTTAAAGCTAACTGTTTCTGCTGCTCTTAAATCAATCCAGTCACCCTTCTCTATAATGAAAGGCAAACATCCCGCTGTTATTCCTTTTACTTTAATTTTCATAATGTTTTCAATAAATCTTCTTTAGTTTTAAATACATACTTTTCCTCAAACCTAATCATACCATCAGTGGATGATATATCACTTGAATAGTGAATATGTTCACCTTGATACACATCAATAGAATAATACACTCCCATGATTTTTATGGGAACTGCCCTGTTATTGTGCATAACAAAGGCAGAATCTCCCATACTATATTTAGTTTCAATCTTCATACTATAAACATTTACTATAACCACAGTCCTTGCAGTGAATACAACCACCTTCTCTTACTAAAGTTCCTCCACAATCAGGACATACTTCACCTTTAATCTCTTCATTAGAGATATATTTAGCAAGTATTCTACACATAGCTGAACTAAATGAACTAATATTGTCATTGACTTTTCTTGCAGTCTTTATAATATAATTAATATCTACACCATGCCTCAACAACATTGAAGAGTATAATGTAGCTGCATTCTCCTCAATATTAGTATTAGCTAACTCAAGGTTAGATATATTAATATGCTCAGAGTCAAAACTATAGTGCATCTTACTTACTTTAGTAATAGTGCCTTTGTGTGATGGAATGTTAACAGGATTAAGAGGTCTGAATGCAAACACTTCATAAGGTTTATCTTCAAGAAGTCCCACAAGAACAATGAATTGTTCCTTCTTAACTTTAACTTGATAATAGTCAGCTTCAAGAACTTTAGGTCTCTTAGGAGCTTGTCTTCCCTCAATAGTCTTAGGTTTCTCAACCTGAGTTAATACACCTTCCCTACATCCATCTCTATAAATAGTAATACCTTTCAATCCCTGTTTCCATGCTTCAATATAGATGTCAGCAATCTCCTCTTCTGTAGTTTCTTTAGCCAGATTAACTGTACTACTGATACTATGAGTGATATACTTTTGAACTACTCCCTGTAACTTAACTCTCTGCCTCCAATCAATCTCTGGTGCTGTAGAACCATAATAAGGACTTTCCTTCCAGACTTCCTTCCATACTCCTAAGCTCCATTCATTGACTTCTGACTCACTATAGTTCATAGTTTCTATTGCCCATCTCTTCAAGTTAGGATGAACTACTGTAAACAAAGTGTATTTCTCACCTACTTTATCTACATAATCTACCCTATCACTTTCAGACATACACTTCCTCTTTCTTTGGTAGAAAGGCAGAAATATAGGCTCAATACCACTACTTGTACCAGCCATGATACTTACAGTTCCAGTAGGAGCTACAGTAGACCAACTTATATTTCTTCTACCATATTTTTCCATCCTTTCAGATTCTCTTGGGAAATTATAGCAAAGAGCATCATACCATTCATTCTCAGGATGGGAGTAAACTCCTTCTCTATCACTGAACACCTCATAATAAGGGTTTAGTTCCTTTGAAATATTACAAGCAGGGAATTTACCTCTCTCAATAGCCATATCAATATTACTATCAAGCTGACCTTTGAACATAACTTTCATTAATTGTTCAACCTGACTAATACCTTCATCAGAGTCATATTTCAAGCCTAACATAGCTATTGCATCAGCAAGACCAGTGAATCCAAGACCAGCTCTTCTCCCTTGAATTGCAGTCTCCTTGATTCTACTCCATAGCTTGAACTCAGTATCATCAGTATCATTCTTCACTGTATCAATAATCTTATCAACAGCTTCAATCTCCAAATCAACTAAGTCATCAGCTAATCTCATAGCTTCATAAGAGTGCATATAGAGTAACTCCTCATCAATGTGAGCCTTATCTGTAAATGGGTCTACAACATAGCTACTTAGATTAATATGAATCAACCTGCAACTATCAAATGGACCCATTGGTATTTCCAAAGTAATCTAATTTAATAGATTACTCCCGACTATATCTTTACAATACATTTATATTTCATACATTCTGGTATTAAATGAATAAAGGGTTTTATGAAACAATTTAAGAATTTTATGATAGTAAGTTTATCAGAGATGGTAATACATTCATTGTAGCTTGCAAACTCAAAACCATAAGTTTTAAGTTCCTCTATGGCTGCCAATCTTGTATGTACACTATGAATAGCTATACTTAATTGATTTGAGTTATCAGATAAATATAGATTACCATCATCAAGATACCATAACATCCAGCCAAATGGAGTTAATCTTTTGATTAAATCCCAATCTTGGTTCTCCTTTATAATATCCATATATCTGTTTCTTAGGTTGTTACTTCTCCAAGAATAAGAAATGTAACTATTACTTTCTCTTTTACTTATAGTCTCTAATCCAGCTACAGTAGGAAAGGCTTTCTTCAATAGATTAACTTTGAACTTCAAATAATCATACTGCTTATAGCCATGTTCTATCTTTAAACTACTCCTACCCTCATAGAACTCAAAACTTCCATCTCCAAGTTTCTGAGAAACTAAGATAGCAAGATTGTCTTCTATAGTTGGATTATATTCTATAATATCAAACTCATTAAATAGCTTAAGTTTAGCTGCTCTAAATGTGGACACTTTGAAGTATTTGTCATATAACCCTTTAATCCAATCATAATGAATATTAAGGAATTTGAGTAAATCTTCTTGGGTATCACATCTAATTATAGCATCTCTTAAAACTTCTTTTGATGGAGTATTAATATCAGCAATATAATCTCTTACAGGTTTACCAAATAAACTTTTGAATCTATCTCCAGCATTTCTTAAACCTATATGAAACTCTTTTGCTAATGTTTCATATACTCCATTATCTTTAACTCTATTACAACTTTCAGCTAATTCCTTAGCTCTTTCATAAAAACTTTTATTCATTTCTTCCATAACTAAAATATAAATAATATTGATATTACGTACATAGTCTGTGAACCTTCCTTAGTTATTCAACTAAGGCTCGGATGCTGATCACCCAACACATCTATAGATGTTTTAACAGGTTTCCAGCAATTCTCGTAATGTTTTACTTGCAGCAAAATTGTCTACCACAAGGATTAGTTCCAACCATTTTGAAGTCAGGATATACACCATCAGGAGAATAGTTGTGCATTGCTCCTTCAAACATAATCCCTGGTTCAGCAGTATTCCAAGCACAGTGCATGAGAGTATTCCATAACTCTCTTGCTCTTACTTTCTTTACATACTTAAGGTCAGAATATTCACATTTCTTTATTTCATTATATTGAAGATTCTTAAATCTGAATTCTGTTGAATCTACTGAACAGTCTACAGGATACCTAAGAATATAATCCGTATCTTCTACTACTGCCTGCATAAACTCATCAGTAACCTTGACTGATATATTAGCTCCAGTTACTTTGGTTAAGTCCTGCTTCTTAGTTATAAACTCCTCAATATCAGGATGATTGATACTCATACTTAACATAAGAGCACCCCTTCTCCCATTCTGAGCCACTTCATTGGTTATATCTGAACATACATCCATGAAAGATGCTGCACCTGTTGAAGACTTTGCTGCATTATTAACCTTAGCTCCTCTTGGTCTAAGCTGAGATAAGTCATAACCAACTCCACCCCTTCTCTTCATAAGTTGAGCCTGCTGGCTTCTTGTCTTCATTATCTCTGCATAACTGTCCTTTGGACTGCCTATTACAAAGCAATTACTAAGACTTACCAATGCTCCAGTTCCACAACCAGACATAACTGAACCTCCAAGTATAATATACTTGAAGTCCTTGAATAACTGATAGATAGCCTCTTCATCAAGTTGTGGTCTAACATAGCCATAGTTTGATAAATTACTAAAAGCCCTATCTATATTACTCTTCCAGTTATAATTACTCTCTACTCTTGCAAATTCCTTAGCTAACCTTCTGTGTGTATCATCAGGAGTTTGTTCTCCTTCTGCTGCATACTTATTCCTCCAAGTTGAAGCTGCCAGTTCATCCCCTTTAAAATATTCTAACTCTGTCATACTGGTTGTAAATTATCTATTTTCATAATACCATTTCTTTCTTTAGCCTCTTTAGTATATTTACTTGAAGGTTCATTTAGATAATAGTCTAATTCCTCTAAGAGCTTTCTCCAATTTCTATAGATATTACCTTCATTATCCTTTAAGTTAACTTCACTAAAGTTACCATAGTATCTCCATACAAGTGGAGCTAATGTATATCTGTTAATGACTATAAAACTATAATGAGATATCTTGAAGTCCTTGAAGTACTCATCTTCACTAATAACTTGTTGAAGTATATATGTATAAAGCTGAGCTTGTATCATATATCTCCATGTAACAAATGATTGCTCAAAGTCTTCTTCTGCATGACCACTAGTTTTTAAGTCTATAGGATATATAACCTTCTCTTCATGGTCAACTATTAACTCATCAAACATACATCTAACAGATATTCCATTATATTTAGCCCTAAACTTTAACTGGAATACCTTCTCAAATCTAGTATCAAATGGATTAACATAGAAGAAGTACTTAGTGTAAGGGTTATTCTTCAATTCATTAACACAAGCAACAGTATCATTATAATCTTTCTGAGATAATATCTCTTTATCTGCTGATATAGCTAACAATTTGTAGTAATCATTACACTTACTTTTTATAGTTCTTAGTTTAGCTTCTGCACCCCAAGTTGGTTGATAACTAATAGTATGAGCTATTATATCATCATCAGGTATTAACTCAATACTTCTATATTGACTTCCATAACTTTCAAACAAGTCTCTAGCTATTCCTATAAGTGCTTCTGATAATGAAGGAAACTCACATACAGTAAATCTCTCTTTAAAAGCATCAATTCCATCAGTTAACATAGTATCAACTGCTGAACCAAATCTTAATGCAGGACTTTCTACTTTATCAAAGAGACTACCTAATTTTCTGAATCCTTCTCTATCATACTTACTTAAGGTAGAATAGCTAAAGGCTGGGTCTGCTCTATAGGTAGGTTCATCTACTTTCCATGAAATGTCAACAATACTCTTCCTCATAATTATCAAATTCATCATCTTGTTCAGGCAGTTGTAGTTGGTCTACATAATCATCTACTTCTGTCTTTAGTTTTTCCATTTCATCTACATCTAAACTAAGATACTCTTCCTTAGGATTGTTACTACTAATGTTTCTTTTAGTCTTAACAATAGCTGAATCAACTAACTCTTGCAGTGACTCAAAATCTCTTGAATCAATGAAAGTATGAGCTAATGCAATATCACCTTTTGGCAGGTACTGAGTTAATCTTTTTATTCTCTCCACTGGTTCCATAACCTTTAATTATTTCTATAGCCTCTAGAAGCTGTTTCTTAGTAAAGATTTCAAAATACATAGACTTCTGTCCAGTCTCCCTATACAAATCTTCAAGATATGCTCTGAATAACTTCTTTTTTATATAGAATACATCATTCTCCATACCTTTAGCCTCTATAATAATAACTACATTATTATACAGAAACACAAAGTCAGGAGTATGCTTTATATCTATCATCTTCTTAAGATTTAATTTAAGAAGTTTAGTCTTCTTATCTTTATCATAGAAAGGTACTGTAGGTCTAAACCCTCTCCACAAGGTGTAAGTAGTTGGTTCATAGATAGGGTTAAATCCTGATTCTTTAAGAGTCTTGTAAATCATCACTTCAAGTTCTGACTTGAATTTAATCCCATCAAACTCTTTCCTAGAGGCATTAAGTATCTTCTTATTTTCTCCCACCTTTACTAAATGCTGCTAACATAAAGTCTTTCAGTACTTTCTTCGCAGTGACAGCATCTTGAATATTTCTAAATGCAGCAAAGTTTCTGAAATTCTTTATCTTGTGAATATCTTTAACCTCTACAATCTCACCTTTAGCCATATCTATAGTATAGATTTTCTCACTATTCTCAATATGGTCTGGATATTGTCTGTCAAGAATTACAGCTACTTCTCTCAATAAGATTGCAAGTACTGCACCTTCATTAATGTAAGCAAGGTTATCAAGGTATTTAAACACATTATCAACCTTCCACTTCAGTCTTTTTGCAATAGACATGATGATAGTCTCAAAAGTAATATCATCTACTGAAGGATGAACAGGTTCCTTATAATTAATGACTTCTTCTTTAACTTCCTTAATAAAACCTTCTGAGAGAAGCTTAGTTATAACACGTTCATTGATGCAATCAAAGAAGAATATATCTCCAGACTTGCATACTATTGCTCCACCAAATTTATCACCTTCACATACAGAATCACCTGTACCTACAAATACATACTTTTTCTTCATAATACTTATTATTTAATTAATACTCTTGGAACCAAACTATTGGTTCACCATACTTGTCTTTAGTTAATTTACTAATAATTTTAAAGACTGTAGAAGGCATTCTACTACCTATTCTAGCATAATAAGCTGGATGCTTTTCTTCCAGAATGATATTAGATTTACTATTAATATAAGGTACAAATGTTCTAGCCTGTTCACCAAACAGAACATAAATAATACCTGTATTCCACTCTGATAAATTCTTTAATAACTTAGTCATAAATGGTCTCCATAACATAGTATGACTACCTACTTTATTCATTTCCACAGTTAATGCAGAGTTTATCATAAGAATTCCTTGATTAGCCCAGCTCTCTAAAGTCTGGTCAAAGATAATACTGTTATGTGGAATTTCAAAATCAATAGCTGCCTCCTTAACAATCTTTAGTGAGGGAGATAAGTCTTCATCACTTACCTCCTTCCTATTACCAAACAAAACACCTGTTGCTACATCTTTCTGAGGAAAAGGGTCCTGCCCCACCATAACTACCTTCAAGTTATCATAGGAACATAATGTGAATGCTTTAAACACATCAGGTATATTAGGACATATAGGCTTCCTTATATTACCTATAATCTTAGTAACCTTATCTAATTCATTAACATCTATAACCCTAATCCAATCACCAAAGTATTCACCTAGTGTCATACCAACTTAATTTGATCTGCAACTTCAGAAGCTCTAACACTCAACATGTTATTTATATCCTCATCAGTATAATCACTACTAAATGTAGGAGTTCTTACAAACCTACTAATATCATCAATAATGACTGTAGTTCTTATAGAATTACCAGCATCAAAATATCTTATATTTTGACTATATGGTTTTCTAAACTCTGATGATAACATAAAAGGCATTATTTTATTCATAATTGCTTTACACACTACATCACTTTCACTTCTAACAACATCAGAATGAATATACAGTCTAACCTCATCATAAGTAAAACCTTTTACAGTACCAAAAAATGAATCACCTGGTTGATCATGAAGTAAATACCTACCAACAAGAGTACAAAGCATAAGAAGTTTTCCATCATTATCAAATATACAGCCTCTACTTCCAATATAAGTTGTGTCTTTGATAGTAACTCTAGACAATCCTGATTCTGGTGATTCAGCAAATACCTTTGATATAAAGCTATCAGCAGTTCTTACAGCAGGATTGTAATCTCTAATATAAATTGGAAATACTACTTCTTTCTTTATATGAGTTATTACATTATATACAATACTACTACTAATAACCTCTTCAACATGTCCTCTCATAACTACAGGAACTATTATCTCAGGGCCAGTTATATCAGCTATAAAGAACTTTGAAAAGACATTATTTCTTTCCCAGTTTATATTTGGACCATAGCCTATAGGACTATACTGATGGTGGCTATATTCAGAACTTAGAAAGTTTATAGCATCTTTTAATCTTGAACCTACTCTTGCCATAATTACATCTCTACTTTAAAATACATAGTACTTGCATCATAGGTAGTTAAGAAAGGAACATCTCTTGGAAATACTGGATCACATTCATTAGCTACAAAGTTCACAAATAAATTAACCATTACAGAACCAATCATATTAGCCATGAAGGTGGTTTGTTTGTAACTACATAAAGTCTCTTCAGCTTCAGAGTCATCAAACAGCCATTCTTCCTCATAGATTTCCATTGCTCTTTTATCATCACCTTTAATTGCAAACACTTGAAACTCTTCTGCTGCAAGTCTCCCATCAATGAATAAGCATTCGTCTTCATTACTTGAATACCTAACATGAGCTTTCCATACTCTATAGAACGCCTTTCTAGCTTCCATGTTATCAAACCCACATATCATTATATCCCTAGCTGGAGTTCCATCAGTAATTCTCTCTCTTAAAGCATTTGCATTATAGAAGTTTGAATACCTCTTCATTGTATTATATATTGCATTGACCTTATATTCTCCTATATTCTCCATGCAATATAATTGACCAGACATATTAGCTGTTTCCACTTTATCATCATCATACATAACAATTTTAAATGGATGTATTCTTGATAATAAGAAGGCAACATAACTACCAATACCTCCTAATCCAGCTAATAATATAATCTTTGTTCTAATCTTGTCATACCATGAAGCACCACTAAATCTACTGGTAACATCTTCTACTAGAAGAGTAGGAGAGTTAACAGGGATTTCATTATTCTGAGATTCAAGAGCTGCTGCTAGAAGTGCTTCTTCCTCTGAGGTTAATTCCACATGAGACTCTTCAACTAAAATAGGAATGTCATCAGCAAAGACTTGGTTAACCTCCTCTTCTACAGATTCACTAGTCTGCTCCTCAGATACGTTAGTTATTCTAATAATATCATTAAGCACCTCTGCTGCTTGAGCTTCAGGGGTTTGATTATAAAATCTATCCATTTCAAGTGTAAAACTTGTTCCTGCTTCTATAAGTTGTTCATTATTATCCATATTCATAATTAAATAATATACCTTTCAATCATTTCAATAAACTGATTGATGTATTTTCCTCTATTAGTTAACTTATTAAGTTTCTCAACTAAATCATAGGCAACTAATGCAGCTAATACATCATCTTCATACTGCTCAAGAGCTGGGTCTTCAGCATAATAAACCAAGAATTCAACATAACCTTCTGCCCAAGCATGAAATAGTGAATCATCTTCAAATCTTTGAGCATATGACTCCTCTCCTATTTTAGCTAACTCTTCAAGTGTTTCATTCTCATACACTCCATAAGAAATATCTCCAGTTACTAACTGTCTTGCAATTTCTTCAATGATAGTAGGATCAACTTTTACCTCACCATATGGAGGTATTACCTCTTCTTGAGTTTCCTGTTCAAATGGAAGTTCTTCCTGTACTGGTGGAGTAACCACTGAAGGAACATAAGGCTTATTCTCAGGAATAACATTGCCTCTTCCTACATTAGTTTGATAGTTAAAGGCTGTATTCTTAGGAGTGCTAGGCTTAGCATCCTCCCATTGTTTAGTGGTATAGTTATATACTCTAGGAGAGTAATTATTATACCCACTGCCACCTTGCCAACCAGCCCCATAAACAGGAGTAGCTTTCTTTTTGGCTTCCTCTTTTTGTTTTTGAACTTCAAGAATTCTATCAGCAAGCTCTTTAAAGGGATCAGCAATCACAGGCCTTTCTACGTCAAGCATGAAATATTCAAGCTTCTTTCTAGTAAAAGAATAACTAACAGGTTGTCCAATTGATTCTTTACCATTATATGTAGGATACTTAACATAGCCTGTTGCTGTCATTTCTTCAGAAACTACTCTTGTAATAGCTGCTTTGTAAGTACCTTTAGTATCAATAATCAAAGATACAAAGTGGATTCTATCACTGCCCTCTTCTCTAAGAGTGGCTAAATCTGTTCCACTAAAGAATGCACCCATTGTATGATGTGAATGCATTAATCCTTGATATACATCTTCTCCTAATAGTTCAGGATGGTCTACCATATATCCTATTACATCAGGAGATTGATTGAATTCAGTATAACCACTTACACCTATATCCTGTAACAGGAAATCAAAGGCAGTGATTACTAAATCTTCAGTTTCAAAACTACCAGATACAGTATAAAATAAAGTACCTGAATATTCTATTGATGGGAACTTGTCTAAGAAATATCTTATCTTTTGTTCAAGTTCTAGAGTGACTATCAACTTATATGAAGTAGACTTTCTTGTCAGTTCCAGTAGTTTGGGTTTCGTTTCTATACTCATAATTAACTATTTCTAAAATACATTTATAAAAATGCTCTACAATTACTGAAGATAGGAATGTAGACATATTCTCATTATTCGTATCTATATTACCTTCTCTTATTTTAAATAAAACAGGCTCACCTTTAAATATGCAAACTTGCATACCTACATACTTGAAGTAGTTATCAGCTGCACTATATCTGCTAGTATATATCTTATTGTTATTTAAAACACCTCTATACAATAGACCTTCTAAAAGTAATGATTCATAGGAAGCAGTTACTACTCCCTCTTTATACCTTATATTGTACCATTCAATGAACTCATTACTTATAAATATAGTCCATTGAATATAGGACATACCTATACCATAACCATTAAGAAAGTCAAATTTTAATTTCTTCTTTCTCAATAACCACATCATAAAGTCTTTATATAGATCAGTGTTAAGAGAACTAAAGCTTCTAAGTTGATCATCTCTATACATAGGCCATGTAGCAGATTGTACTCTCATACTACTACCACCAAGTTCTTCAAGTCTATGATAAGGTCCTCCTGTTAAGGATTCAACTTGAACATATTTACTTAGTTCAAGACAGAATAATTCCCATCTTAATTCATCAAATTCAATACCACCATCATTTAATGTTGCAATAGTACCTCTAATAGGTCCTGAACCTAAACATGGGCTTTGAAATTCTGTTAGTCTGCTAAAGGGAATAGAACTAATATGACTCATATTTGTTATCTACTAAGCTCTTTATCTTAGTATTCTTATCCTTATAATATAATATTTCATTTAAACTATTGTAATTCTCATATTAATTTCATATCTTTGCATTTAAAAAAAGATATGAAATATATAGAGAATGAACATTATTTTGAAGTAATAGATTCATCAGCAAAAGCTTATATATTAGGTTTTATAGCTGCTGATGGGTCACTAGTTAAATCATCTACAGGTAACACTTACTATCTTACTATCACAATTAGATATGAAGATAAACAAGTGTTAGAATTTATACAAGAAGAATTAAAATCAAGATATAAACTACTTGAAATAAGAAAATTATCTTATAATAAGGAAGTGCATCATATCAGATTACAATTTTCTAATAAATTTATTACAAATGATTTATTAAAGTATGGTATATTACCTAACAAAAGTCTTACTATGACTAATATTATAAATAATATACCTATAGAATATAGAGATGCTTTTATTATTGGTTATTTCGATGGAGATGGTTCAATATCTAATATTACTAATAGTATTAATAACAAAAGTATGAATATACAAATTAGAGGAACAAAAGAGTTCCTACATGGAATTTGTAATCACCTAAACATACCAATAACATATATTCATCAATATGATTCTATACCACAATTATCTATTACTCATATGAAATACATTGTAAGATTTTTTGAATGTTATAAATCTTTACAATTTTATTATATAAGAAAGTACAATAAATTCTTACAGAGAATAAATGAACCCTCTTATGATAAATATAGATAAGATCAGACTATATCATCATCTATAGATTAACTATAGAGCTGGGCGCTCGTGTCACTATTATATTCTGCATAAGCAGTTTCAAGTGTTAGTCGTTGAACCTTCAAAAGGATTTTAATCCTAATGCTTGGCTGCTGATTGTGGCTTATCTACCAGTTTCCAGCAATTCACCCAGTTTTACATGCACTGTCATTTTAATGCATATAACCATTTCTTAATTGAAATAAATCATACTCAGACCTATTCAATCTAAAATCACCACGCATAGTACCTGAATAAGTAATTGTAACTTTAGCATAGAGTTCCCATATATCTATATACTTATCATTCTCATTGGTTACTCTCACCTTAGGGAATCTAACAAGTATATTTATTCTGGAAAATGATGAATCATCTATTGTATTATCAACCATGATGAACTCTTCTGAATGCATCATTTTTGCATTACTGATATAGTCATCTAATGATGGATAATTCTGCATATCTACAACCTCTTCACCAAAGAAGTCCTTGAATATACCATAAATGATATTAGGCTTCTCCATGAATGAGTTGTATAAATTTGTTAATCTTTCTTCTACACTCATTGTATCACTAAAAAAGAAGAGGCTGGTGATTACTCACCAACCTCTGTATTGTTATTTATTTAGCCCAACCACCAAACAAATCATTAATTTCACTGTTTGAAAGTTTTTCTTCTTTCACAGCTTTAGTTTCAGTTGGTTGTTCCTGTTCCTCAGACACTACACCTGTATCAAGTTTCTCAAGAAGATTGCTATAATCCTCATAGAGATCATCTTCTCCATCAAGTCTTTCAATAAGCTCACGAAGAACTTCTCTTGCTACTTTATCTACACATTCTGTACAAGGTGTAATATCAATAGGCTTACCTTCAATCACTTCTTTGATAGTAATATCAGGGTTCTCATCTACTGCTACTTTTTCTTCTTCCACCTTCTTTGCCTTAGGTGCTTTTGTAGCTACTTGAGATGCAGGCTTAGATTGTTCTGCAAGAAATGCCAACAAATCAGGAGTTTTACACTGAGTTGCATTCTTACCAAACTTTGCAGTTACTGCTGCACCCAAACCTTTAGCCTTGATTTCCTCAAGAGCATTCTTTCTCTCAGGACTCAAAGCACCTGACTTAATCTTCTTATTAGCTGTAGTCAGCATGAACACCAAGTCATTAGTAGTAGTTGCAGGATTAGTCCCCTTTGCAGGCACAGGCACATTTACAGGGAGAACAGAAGCATCATCTTTCAACTCTGTTCTAGTTCTGCCTTCATAGAATGTCATGCCATCATAGTTAATACCTGCTCTTCTCATGTCTGCTTTCAATGCACCAAGAGTTTCTGCTTCTGACATAATGCTTTTCTGATTTGAGCTGTTGCTCAGGACAAATAAAATTTTTCTAGCTTCCATAATGTTTCTTTTTTTTTAATTAATTAAAATGGGATATTACTTTTTATTTCTTCTCCATTTATAAGGCTGAAGATTACCTGTTTGAATTGATTTGGGTCTTGTAGTCCTTTATATAAGTCAGATACATCTTTATATCCATAATTAGGTAATACTAAATTAGTAAACCCAGTCTGTTCAGCAAGTTTTTTACTATCTGTGAGACCAGCTTCATCATTATCCAGAAGTATATAAATCTCCTTATATCTTCTTTTAAGTTCACTAATTGCAGTATCACTCATTGTATAACCTTCTCCTTGTATAGCTATTGCTGGTATTCCAGTATTAGCCCACAAACATAAGGCATCTTTCATTGAAGCACAAATAACTAACTTTTCACCAAACTCAGGTATTTTAGTCCAAAGACTAATGACAGACCTATCATGCTTATTGCTCCACTTGAAGGTAGTGCTGAATGGCTGGTATATCTTAAGAGTAACCTTACCTTCTTTCCTTTCAACATAAGCATAAGCATATTTATCAGCAACAAAGGTAAATCTATTAGAACCTTTAATGACTATTTTATGTGATATAGGATATATATCAGCATACTTTAACCATTCAAGAGATATTCCAAATGATTCCCAATACTCAATATCATGTTGTTTCCAACATCTAATTCTGCATTGTAAATCAGTCTCTTCATTGTAGTTACTGATTGATTTAGGCTTCTTCATTTTACCTGATTCATGAGTAGTAGTGGCTATATTGGGTAAGTCTTCCCAGACTCTTTTTAAAACTTCTCTGTAACTCACCCCCCAATACTCACCTAACATATCCCAAAGACCTCCTGAAGTCTTTCTAGCTAAGTCTTTCCAGTATATCTTGTTTCCATCTAATGTATAAATGCCAAAGGATGGATCATTATCTACTCTCAAAGGACTAGATATAACACATGGGATTTCACTAATACCGAAATAATGATATAATATATCAGACTCACTGACTTTACTCAATAAATCTTCAAGAGTTATGTTAAAAGTGCCACTACTAAATGCCATAAGTTAGTTTAGTTAAATGTTATTTATTTGCTGCCCAAGCCCAAGGAGTAGCTGATTCAGCTGTACCTGCATTTGGAGTAGCTGATGCTTCATTGAAGTTAGTTGATTCAACTACATATTCATGCAAAGGTTCTACACTGAATTCAGTGTTACTATAACCACCTGCATTTATTCTGCTTTGAATCTCTTTATCAAGAGAACTGTAGTCAGTAACAGAATTCTTCAAGAACTTCTGAGTAAATACAGCTTGATACTGTTTGTTATCATCAGTTGTTCTTACACCAAAGCAAGCCTTCACTACATTCTTAGGTTGGAGCTTCAAGATAGATTCCAGTTCACTGTAATCACCTTTGAAATAGTTGTCAATGTTGTCAAGTCTGGCAAGTGCATCATCAAGATTAGCCAAAGTCTTAACAACCTTATCACCAGTGTTCTTATCTATATAAGAATAAGATGGATTAGGAATGTTAAGATATGCCTTGATGAAGTTAGTCAATTCTTCTTCACCAATATAGGCAGGTCTATAATCTTTGTCAAGATTTGCAGGACCACTTGCATACTGAGGAATTGCATGAATTTTAGCCTCTTCAATTGTAGGCCATGCAGTCTGACCATACTTGTCAATCACTTGAACCTTGGTAGCATCTCTGTTATACCTGATTGCTTTCTTAATGAAGAAAGTAATTGACTTTCTCATCTCAATGCCATTGCATTTTGCAGGATCAGATACTACAAGGAAGTCAATTCTTACCTGAGGAACTTTAACCTTGTTACCATCAGGTCCTACTTCAGCTTCACTGATATAGGTTGGTTCCTCTTCTACATCAAAGTTGTAGAAATCACTCAGCAATGCCTTGTTAGGATTTACTGCTGCAACAAATACAGGTGCAACACCTATATACAGCTTTCTTACATGTTCTTTAGACTCTGAACCACTGGCAAATGCCATAAATACTTTTGCATTATTCTTCTTCATATTCTTCAAATGTTTTTATGCTTCAAAAGGTAGGGGATTTGACTCATCTAACTTCAATCCAAAAGGATTGATGGGAGCTTCTTCAGCTTTCAATACATTGTCTTGTGCCTGCATATATGCAGGTGCTCCAAGTATAGTGTCCTCTACAGGATCTTCAGCAGGACTTTCTACAGATTGACTCATAGCGAGTTCCATTTCACCATTGAGTACTTGTTCTGATGTAAATCCACCAGTTACTTCAATGATTGGCTGCTCAAACAAATCAATACTTCTGTTTACAGATTCAAGTTCTGCATCAATTTTAGCCTTTTGTGCTTCTAACTTAGCCTTCTTAGCTCTGAATGTTTTCACATTAGCCGCAGTTCTTTTAACTGTTGCTAATTCTGTTCTACTTAATTCTTTCATGTTTCTTTTAATTAATATATTAATAAAATTGGGTTATTTCCTCTATTAATGGAATTCTGTGATGCATATAAGATATTAATAGTATGCTCTTTCTTCAACATTTCTAGTGTATCAAGAAATATTTCATTTAGTAACACTCTATTTATACTAATGATCTGAACAAATTGAATGGATAGTTGAGGAGATTTACCATGCTCAACACAATAGTTAGGTATAACATCTTTCTTTGCAATATCATTATAAAAGCCAGGACTATTCTGTATATCCCTTAATAACTTAACTACTTGTTCTCTATCCATTATTCTCTGTTATAATGCTTATTAATCAACTTCTTTACATACCCTAAATCATTAGGAATATATAATGGACATTCATCCAATGCACCAATAGAATCCTTTGCAGGATATTCACCATCAAAGTCAATCACAAACTGTTTAATTGCTTTCTTGTTTTGATCATCCCAACCTGCCTTACCATAAAGAATGATATCAAACTTACCTTCTGGTGTAATGTAACCATCCACCATATTACCAGTAGTCTTGAACTTATAAGAAATGGAATCACCATTCTTATCTTTATACTCTTCATAATGAGCCATAGCAAACAAGTCTTTCTCTCTGGTTGGAATAGCTTCAAATGCATTGAAGATAAGTCCCATACCATAACCAATTTGCTTTGGTGTCAATTTGTTATCCTAAGGGCTTTTTATCCCCTAGTTCTATAGCTTCTTGCATAGTTGCTATAGTTCAGCATACATTTTCATCCTTATATAAATAAGGAGTTGGATACTCTTGGATACATTATATTCTGTATTAAATACAGGTTCAGTATCTATGCGTTACACTGTGCAGTCCTTTTATCTACTGCATTTAGCACGGTATTAAGTGCTTTATCCCTTTTTCTTTTTAAGAACACTGTAGCATCTTTATAAAGATAATTAAATATAGGTTTCCTGACTTTCATACTATAACTGAAATGAAGGCTCCAATAAGGAGTTAGTTTCCTATTTTCCTTATAAATCACCCATTTCAATTCAGGTACAACTTCTAAAAATCTATCTTTAATCTGTTCTGCAAACTTAGATGAATTACAAATCATACTAAAATGTCTGTCACCTATAGAGCCATCTCCATCTATAAAACCCCTTATAAAATCTCTTTCATATATTTGAGGTATGTTAGGAAATTCAAAATTAGCATCATAAGTCTTTCTTGGTTGTATATTGTATAAAGTTCTCAAATCATTAACTAACTCTTTATCACATATTTGTAATATAGTAGTAGGTTTTCTGTTTTGAGCTTTAGGTTGATAATATCTAAGATTATTATTAGGAGCTATTTCTCTTTGTATTAATCTTATAATTTCATCATCTTCTGATGCACATCCAAATCTTAGTCTTACTAATTTACTTGGTCTATCTTTTCTTACTGATTCTTCTATAGAACCATCTGCTACTAAATAGCCTAAAATATAGGCTTTAACCTCTGAATCAATTACTTTAAAGTAATCACTTCTATGTTCTTTCTTATTAGGAATAAAATCTCTCATATTTATCATATATTTGGTTGGCAAATATACAAATAAATAATAAGGTATGCAATACCCTTCACCGTTTTTACCCAATTATTTTCACATAGATTACTCTATGCAGGGACACACATTCTATCCCAGCCACCTTTCATGGCATTCGCCATATAATAATCTTGAGATAAGTAATTGAAATCATCAATTACAATATTCTTGAATGGTGATTGAGCTAACATCTCAATAGCTTTTGCAACTGTCTTGAATTTCTCAAGACCTGAGATATTACCAACTTGAATTCTGTTACCATTGCCAATAACATTCTTCAGGCTATCTGCACTAGTAACTCCATCAATTAACTTATAATCCAAGTTAGCAAGTTCTCTGTTTGCACATTGAATGAGAAATGTCTCTGCTGGGTTTAACCCTTCAATACCAAACTTCTTTCTACCACATAATGCAGTAGTTTTACCAAATCCACTTTTCGCAAGAATTAGAATTTTAGCCATTTAACTTCTCCTTTATTTTTCTTTTAAACCGTGCAAAGATAGATAATCTTTTCCATCTATGCAAATACTTTCTTCTTGAAGACATAAAGAACACCTTTGAACTTTGTGGTACTCCTCTAATATATTTCAGATAACTATATACCCTTGCAAGACCTTCTGTATCTTTAGGTAAAGGAAGTTCCTGAAAATCACATACAGCACCATCAAAGAACAAAGGACATAAACCACCCATTTCACCATCTCTATTAACAAGAACCTCAAGGAATCTAATGTTATCTCTAAACTTTGTTATGTCATATTCTTTATACTCATTGAGTTCAAACTTGAATGGACTAAACAAACCTAGAAGTATATTACAATCTCTTGCAATATATTTACTATCACCTAATCCTTGTGCTGATGGTCTAATCTTCCCACTAACAAAGTTATCATTACTCTCATTCTCAAAGGATTGTTGCTGAATAATTACAGGACTCATACCATAGTTATTTCTAAGATACTTTGCCAGATATTCAGATAACTTATCCATTGATTGTTTAAGATTCATTCCTCTTTCAGTGTCAATTAAACCAATATGATCTATGAATGGAATAATATACTCACCTGGATCATTAGGAACATAATAATCAAAGGAATCTGTTTCATTAAGTTCTCCTAACTCACCTCTATAAACAGCTTTCTTTGTATGTATAACTCCTCTTCCTTCTGCATATCTCTTACATTCTTTATAGATGCCAGTAGGATTAGCAGTAGAGCTAAATATGACATTCTCTTCAAAGAACTTAAACATGTCTTTATATTCCTGAGTCTGTAATAGATCAAGTACTTCCTGAGACAAAGGCTTATCATTCTTCGAGCTTCTTAAGTCTCTTGGAGACACTCTTATCTTACCTTTAGATAGATAATACAGGATATGACTCATAAATCTCTGCATTACTCTTTCAGGAGTCTCTTCAAGTGCAAAATATAATATCTTCACTCTTACTTTATCCCTATTATGATAAGCATATATAAGAGGAGTGTACATGAAGACATGTGAGGCAAATTGAGATTTTCCACCTTTTGTAACAGAAGTCACACAGTAATAAGTGGCTTTTTCTATTCCTATAAAATCATCATTGAATCTAGTGAATGGTGAAGGTATGCTATTAATACCACCTTCAAGTAGATTATTTCTTCTTTCTTCAAGACCTTTTAATACTCTTTCATATAATTCCATACTATTTTAATCTTGCTGTCCAATCAGAATCTGCCATATCACTGGTTTCATTCTCTATATAAGTAGCTAAATCTGATACCTCACTAACATAGCCTACACCATCAGAGTCTACCTTTCTTTCATCTTTCCAAATGAAATACTTTAATACTCTCATATAAGCATAGTTACCATTAAAGGATTTAACATACTTATCAGTCGCTTCAAGAATCTGTTTATCAGTGAATTTATTTCCATACAGCTTGAAGAACTTCTTTAATCTTAGTGTAACATCTTTCTTGTTACCTCTAAAATACTGAGAAGTACCTTGCTTCTTTTGCTGTGGAAACAATGCCATCATTTTAAGAGCTAAGTCTTCAATCCTGTCTTGTGGCTGTCTATCTTTATCAGAGTCTAACAATACACTAGACACTCTCTCATCATAGCCCATAGTTACAAGATACTTATTAAACATATCTTTAACTAATGCCTTCTTATCTTCAAGATTAGCAAATAAAGTAGGCACATCAGCTCCTGTTTTCACAAGAGTTATTGCCAATACTTCACTCATAGTCAGATTATATTTAGCACAAACATCTTCATCAATTGTAATTGTCATACTTTAATCTGATTTAAACTTTCAACTACTGTTACAAGCTCTGGATTGTAATCCTCAAGCATTTTCTCAATTATCTCTTCTTCTCTTGTATTGTTGTAGTAAGGTATAATTAATACAGGGTTAGGATGTCTTAGTAACCTTCCTAATTTCTGCTTAATCATAGTATCACTACTATTCAAGGAAGCATAGATACCAACCTGACAATCAATAAGATTCATACCCTCATTAAGCATATTACATGATGTTATATGATTAATCTTCTTTTGATTGAACTTCTCAAGAATTTCAATAGAGTCTTTATTCTTACTATTGATACAGTTCTTACCTAATATCTCTGTTTGTTCAATAGAGTTACAAAAGGTAAGACTTCTGTGGTTCTTAAGTAACACTTGAAGGTTTTGTACAATGGGATTCTTAAATGTACCCAGCATTTTTAATCTTAAACCTGCTAGATATAGCCATTTATTTTTAATGACATCATTCTTACTTCTCATATACATTCTTTTCCAGTATTCAACCTTTGAGCCAATCTCATAGATATATTCTGCTTGAGTACATAGTACAGTTATAGATGTATAGGATTTATTCTTAAGATATTTCCATCTGTCTCCATAATCACAAGTAATCTTCTTTCCTTTAGATGAATTCTTTAATTCTAATGGATACTTCCTATTAGTATTATCCAACTTATAAGGTATAAGATATACTCTTGGATCAGGTAAAATACCTTCATCTATAGCCTTCTTAGCTGTTACTTGGTAACAATATAGTCCTTTGAAGTGACACTTTAGTTCATCTTTGAATTTACCAACAGTAGCTGACAGTAGTACACACCACTTGAATTTCATAGTATCTATGTGTCCTAAAGACATCTCAGTAAAATGATGGCACTCATCTGCTATTAACATATCAAATGATTTATCTTTGTGCTTCTTTATTCCTACATAGGTACTAAATGTTACATACTTCAAGTATCCATCAAGCTTCCACTTAGTGAATTCTTCTTTCCAATTATCTATTAAGACAAGTCTTGGAACTAAGATAAGAATACTCTTAGGTTTTCTCTTATTCATTAAGTCTAAAGCTTGTTTAGTCTTACCAAATGAAGTAGGAAGTTCAAGGAGTATGTTACTTGAATCTATAGACTGTATATCTTTTGATACTATATCTCTATTCATATCTACGGAGGTAATTTACTTACAATTGATTTAACTTTACTAATGTACTCAATATCTTCTGCATATTTAATTCTAAGTAAGAAATGATAATAGTCTTCACCATCTTTCTGCTTATACTCTATCATATTCTTATATGCTATGATGCAATTGATCCAATGGTCAAAGTTATAATACTGTTGAGCTTTACTATCATACAATCCAAAGATGTTATTCTTCTCTTTACATAGCCTTGATTTATAATTAGCACTCTCAAGCTTAGCTTGTGCCAATACTATCAAAGGTTCCTTAATTTCATAATAGACAAGAGCTTTTAGCAATGTACTATCATTCAATTCTTCATTGAGAAACTCTGGTTGTTCTAACTTAACATAATGTGCAGGAGGTTTCTCCTCTATATTGAATATATAAAAGGCAAGTACTATAAGTCCTACTATCCATATAACCATAAATACAGTCCATATAACCATAAATACAGTAACAAGATCTCTTAGTTTCATGATTAAACAACTTTAATGATTCTTACATTATCAGGTAATTTCATATATTCACCCCAATCTGCATATGAATTAGTGAAGTACACTTCATCATAGTTCTCACTGAGAGTAGTGATGCCTTTGGGGTTAACCATGTGAGTTACATAGATAGCCAACTTCCTATCAGGATTAACTTCTCTAATCTTATTAGCAATCCCTACAAAGGTTCCACCTGCATCACATAGATCATCCATAACTACAAGAGGAAAGTCTTTGAAATCTTCATCTTGAAGTAATTCAGGATTCTCTATATAAAATCCTTCCAATTTACCTGTGTCTGGATTACGAGTTTTACTACATATGAGAACTTCACCCAAGGTTTGATACCTATTAACTGCACCTGCATCTAGATATACTGGAATATAACCAGTGAAGTTAGGTATTCTTGGCTCCAAATGACCCCAAAACTCCTTAATGAGGAGTTCTGTCTTGATTGAATGAGGCTCAAGCACATTTACGGCTTCTGGATTCATACTGTTAATGAGATTAGCCACTATCTTCAATGAATATGCCTCATTAAAGCTAATAACTCTATCCATTCTCATAGACATAAGATAGTATATGTGCATACCAAATGAAACCTCATGTCTATTCAGTATATCTCCTACCTGTAATAGAATGAATAAGTCTTTTGGACTTGTAATTCTACACACAACATTAACCTTGTTCTTTCTATCAATACCCTCAAGTTTGATATGAGGCTCACCATCAGGAAATGTGATAATCTCAAACTTAATATCACTTTTCTCTGGTCTAATTAGATTTAATATTTGCATCTTATTTATTTTATGGTTTAAATTTCTCTTTTTTGTATGCTTCAATATCTGAGATTTTAACTACATAATAGTAGTAATCGTTTATACACCAATTCTTATAAGTAGAAGATTTCCATATAGTAACTGCATACTGAGAACCATACTCAACTACTTTAGCTATAACAAACTCTTTTAGTTGTTCAATAGCCTTCTTTCCATAGATTCTTATTATTCTATCATTAGGGTATTGAAGTGATTCCCATCTAATACTACTAACAAGATACACTGGTAAAAGCATAAGGTTACCTTTAACTACTACCCACATTTTAGTGAGCAGTTGTGGGCCTCTAATACCTAAGACAAGAGTTATACTCTTCATAGTCTCAGAGTCTGGAAAATGGCTACGGTTATACTCTATATGTGACCTATTAAATAGTTCTACCCTCTTCTTAGATGCCTTATAATTGAGAATACCATTAGATACATAGAATCCACCCAACTTAAGACCACGATTAGCATAGTTATCACGTTGATGTATAAACTCATCAAATATCTCTTGAAGACTTCTTATTTGAGCATATTTACTACCCTCCTGAAGAAATTCTGAATAGACTTTATCTACTGGTCTTCCAACTCTTGCCATCAGGAATTTCCTTACCTTACTATACGAGATATGTACTGATCCTCTACTAGGTTGACTCCAATAACCACCTTTGTCAGACTGTACTCTCATAGGTAAATGAGTAGCATCAATCTTATTCATAGAAGCTCTTTTAGTCTTCTTGTATAATCTTGACCTTTTACCATTGCCTACTCCTTGCATTTTAAGTTCATAACTCATATTAAAATAGTTTTATGTAGGTTCTACTACAGTTACCTAACCAATCATACTTATTAAACCAGAAGAATAAATGATACTTATCCCTAGATTGAATTAAATCAAATCTAGGTTTATATCTAATTATTCTACTGGTTATATAAGCTATTAGTGATACAATAACTAATATTTTAAGATACATTATATAGGTTTATTATTATCTTTCTCTCTTGCTTTGTTACATAGTACATAATTGAATCTCTGAAGAAGCTCATACATAATTGGGTATTCTGCTATCTTTTCATCACTCAGACAGTTATCAACACATAGCATATCCAATACAGGTAGAGTAACATTAGAATCAATATCCTTTAAGATAGCCTTTATAGTGTTGCCAGTATCCATAAAATCATCTATAACTACAGAGAAAGGCCTGCTATCAGGTGCAAGAAACTCTATACCTGACATACTGCAGTCATGTGAACTTTCTTCACACTTTCTTGATACTATAATATTAACAGCATGTTGCTTATTCCTTAAGATATACCCGACAGCTCCAGCTAATATAGTGCCAGAAGTGCCTCTACATATCAATGCAATGCGTTTATCTTTTCCTGCTATAGTGTGGATAGTACGAGCTACTTCAACTATGTAGTCTCTATTTTTGTTAAATGAGGCTCCTACAGGATAAGCACAATTAGTATCTTCTTTAAAATGGATTAACTGCATATTATTACCCCCTCCCCCTCATTTACTTGAACAAGACATCTAATTCATCAGAACTGAGCATCTTCTTTATTCTTAAAGTATGGTACTGATGATAGAATGCAATTATTACAAGCTATTTTTATAGTTCTAATGCCCTTACCAATATAGTAATTATCAATACCAAGTGAAGGAACCCAATCACCATTGAAGTATGTAGCTATGATGTATAACTTATTAAGAACCTTTATCTTCTCTACATTATTACTTGTGGTAATACCACTGATGGATATTTGTCCTTTAGTCAACTTACCTCTTCCCCATAGCTCATCAATTATGTTTGAGTAGGTTGTTTTCTTCTTTAGCTCTTCTTCTGAATAAGCTTCAAGAGCTAGTTGTTTAAGTGTTATGTTCCCACCTTCATACCACTCTTTAGCTTTCTCTAAGCTAATACTAATATTTCTTTTCTCCATAATCTTTTAAATTTAATGAGTTAAAAGGAAAAAAGAGCCTACTTTCACAAGCAAGCTCTTTTAAAATTGAAATTAAAACACAAAATGAAAAACAAAAACAAAACTCAATCTTCAAATACTTGATAGGTAAATGAAGTACCACCAAGCCCTTCAGCAATCCTCTTCAAGTGAGCTTCAAGTCTCATCTTATCATTCATGCCAGCCCAAGCTCCTGCTTTACACCAATAAGGACATAATTCCTTATCAATCATAGCATCATAAGCATCTTTGCTGATGTTCAATGATTGACTTGCAGGAGCACTCTTTCTGGTTTGAACAGTAAGAACTTCCCTGTCTTCACCTTTAGGACCAGATACTTCTATTTTAAACTCATTAAAACTATTTGGTGTGTTTTCAGCCGCCTGCTGACTTAACATTACACTGCCTGGCAGTTTAATGGAAAGATTTACTTTAACTGTATTATTCATGTTACTTATTGATACTAAAATCAATCTCAATTGGTTCCAATACTATTGGTTCAATAGTTAACTCTTCTTGAGTTATCTCTATTGCTTTATCATCCCACATATCAGCTATACCAGATTTCTGGGATGCAGTCTCTTCCATATTCATATTTCATTGTCAAAATCAGGATGTTTATTCATTAAATACTTACTTACATCTAACACTACTAAATGTTGTACTCCTATAGCTGCAATTACTCCTATTATTATATTCTGCCATGCAGGTAATACTTCCCATGATGATAGATATAATATACACAGAATGATTGTTATGATTGTAGTATTACAGTATATACAATAACCTAATGGATATGCTAACCAAGCCTTGAACCTGTCAATCTTTCTAGGCTTTATATTAATACACTCATTGCACCATAGGTCATCTTCAATCTCAGCCCAAGGTTTCAACCATTTGTAGTAGATGAAGTTGAATATCTGATTCTCTCCTTTAAGGCAATTCCTATAGAATAACCCTATTAGCCCTCCTATTAATCCTAGAAGGATAAACTCAAATAATAGTGTAATCATCAGTTATACACTTTAAGTTCTTTACCACTACATGAGGCAAACAACATAAATACTTTACTCCCTTTTCTTCTTAGTACTTTCATTACTGTAATGCATTAAGTATGCTACTGTGTGGGTCTTCAAAGTTAAATTTACTAATGGGAACTACATAATTCCAGTAACAATAAGTTACTATGTTACCATCTCCATCTAGAAGATATGCTGCATGGTTATCACGAAAATTTCTAAGTCTCCAATCATAACCATCATCACTTACCATTACTGGAGCTTTATCCTTCAAAAAGCAAACATTATTCCAGTTTCTTTTATCCTCAGAAGGAAATAGCAAGCATTCGCTATTAGTATAACCTTTATAATATCTACCATCTTTATAAAAGGTAGAGGTTGACATTCCTACTTCAACTTCTATCCTGGTGTCACTTACACTTTGAAGTTCAACTTCTCCAAATAAAGGACTATATAATTTAGTACCTTTAGGAGCATCTTTAAGTATTTCTGCTATATTCATCGTTTAAAATAATTAGGGTTATAAAATATTCTTTTCCACCAAGGAAGATTCTCAAATACATTGATGATATTCAATGCCTCATCAAGTGTAGACAGTCTTTCATCACCATATTCCTTTACAATCTTATGAGTTTTCTCAAGTATCTCATTGCAGATTCTTCTGATTTGATAGTATAATTTCTCAGATGGGTCTAATGTTCCACTAACATGAACATTAGTACCTCTCCATCTATAACCAAAGTCAACAACTATTTTAAGGCTAGGATCACTCTGGCTTCTCAGTTCATCATATTCTTTCTTTGAAAGAATAACACATTTCTCATTATCTTCCATATTATAAATCTATAAGATCACACTTACTAATATGCCACTCAAACCAATCAGGGATACCAAATATGCTATACATTATAAGCAACTGTATAGCACATATTAGTATAAGTACAATAATCATCTTGCCTAAGTCTGGTATAACTAACCACCAACTCTTGACATTCCACCAGTATCTAACTAATGTATTCTTCATAAATAGCACCATTAGGTTTCATTCCTTCACAATTCTTTTTGACTTCATTTATATACTCAATTGCTTCTTCCTTTGTACAACATACTGCAATAAGGTAGTTATTGAAGTAAACTCTATACTTGAAAGATTCAAACTCACAATCTAGTATAAGTTGCTCTATCCAACTGAGCTAAAGGAGCATATGTAACCATGTTTCACAACATAGCTACATCAATTTAATTTAACCTATTATATGCCTAAAACAACAACTTCAATTCATCTCCTAACAAGTCAGCTGCATCTTTAGCATCTTGTGCCTTTTGAAAGTACACAACACCTGCATATTGTGCAGTCTCATGCCTAAGAATTGCAAGGTTATCACCTAGCTTTGTTACTGTTGGACCATGTGAGGTGACTTTACCAATGAAATAACCAATTCTACCAGCTTCCATCTTCCAATCACCATTATAGTATTTAGCCATAATAGCTAATTTGTGGAGTGTGTCCCATTTACCTCTTTCTGAATAAGGTAATTCACATGCAGTCTTGATAAGGCTTATCTGACCCTTCATGTATTCATAACCAGCCAGTTCATTTTCAGAGTAAGCTTTTAATGCAATCTCTCTAAGAGCTTTGTTATTACTCTTATACCATTCTCTTGCTTCTTGAAGAGATATGGTGATATTTCTTTTTTCTTCCATATTATTTAATTATTTATTTATAGATTAAAGAAAAATGTAACAGTCTATATTCACATACTGACTGTTACTGTCAAACATTTATCAAACAAGAATCAATTGCTCTATGAAGTTATTCAAATAACTCTCTAATTGCATATTTACCTAATATCTTACATGCCTTTAGTAAGTCAAAATGAGACCTAAAGTACACAGTTCCTTCACATATTGCATTGTGAGAGAATATTCTAATTACGTAGTCGTCATTAGTAACCACATTAAGATAAGAAGAATCAACAATTACACATTTTGGTACTTTCTGTAGATAGTAACCAGCCTCTTCTACTTTCTTTTCCCAGCCTTTATTAAAATAATGAGCTAAAGTAATAAGGTTTATGTGAATTTCTGCTTTACGTTTTTCCTTTGTGGGAATATACTTTTCCATCATAGAAAGCTGTAGCTTATTTCTAATGCTATCAAGAGTTCCTTCTTCAAGTTCTTCTTTAGAGTAAGCACTTAAAGCTAATGTTTTAAGAGTTTCATTGTCACTATTAACCCACTCTCTTGCTTGCTCAATAGTGATCTTAACACTTCTTTCTTCCATATTTCTAATCTTTACCTGTTAATACTAACACAGGTTGATAACCTTGTTTATACAGAATAGTAGGCTCATACTCATCCATTAGTCTGTCTCTGTCTTCTAATGGTGCTTTTAATATAAGTATTACAGCAGACATAGTTTCCCAATCCATAGATATAACCTGATTATTCCATTCACAATCAGGATCAGTATATATTATCCAATACATATAACCTCTCTTTGATTGAGCACCATGATACTCTACTACACTTGAAGGATTAAAGGTAGCATAGTTCCATGTATCATCAGGTTCAGTGTATCTAACAATAGGCTCAAACTTCACACAACTACAAGCTACTGTTAATAACAGTATGCTTAGTATTATATTTTTCAAGTGTTTCATGACATTCTTTTATTAGTTTACCAATGGGTTTATTGATGGTTTTCTTGAGAAGAGAGTACTGTTTAGCACTCTCCTCATTCTTAAAATCTTGAGCAGTTTTCATTTAATAGTATCTCCTATATTATATAGATTGAACTCACATTCAGGCACAAAGAGATTCTTGAAGGTATGTTTATTACCTAACGTTGAACGATATCTTATTTTCATTTTATACCCCATATATGTTCTTCTTTTAACAACTACTACAGCATTCATATCTCTATAGTCAAGAGTACTATCATTAATACATGAGGTGAATAATATCACCCCAAGTATTATAACTAATATCTTTTTCATACTCTACTAGCTTTAAATTGTTCGATTTGACTCTTTAACCCTAACTCAAACTCTTCAAGTGGTGAGAGTTTAGGAGTAGTAGAAGTGCTAATCATAAGAAATAACTTACTGTTATTATCATGATTCTCTTTAAGCATAGCTTTATGAGCTTTCTTTGATGAGCTGTAGTTCTCTGAGGATGCAATACATGCTCTGTTTATTCTTTTTCTCATTTGAAATGTTATTTGTTAATTGTTATATTATAAAGAAATAAAGTAAGCGCATTATATTGTTATTATGCTATTACATGACCTCGTGAGTCACTCTTTCTCTTACTTTATTAATTGATGGTGCTACTCTTAATTCCATCATTGTGTATCACGTAGTAGCCTACGCATTTCACATATCCAACTTGTGAAATGATGTTCCGTACTCTTATATTTGCACTAGACTTTGTTTAAAAGTTGATGCCTCTTTATTAAAGTGTAGTGTGGATTAGAACAGAGAAGTTGAGAGAGGAGTCGAACCTCTATTACTAGTTACTTTCTCCATTTATAACTAGTGTTCTAACCATTAAACTACTCAACTTGCTTAACTTGCAATGAGATTTTTACCAGAGAAAATAGATATCTTTCCTCTAATTATTGTAGTTGTATCTAATCAATCTAACATAACTTTACCACGGTCACATTGCCTGGATTTTTTCTATCTATACCTTTACTCTCTAATTAAGTTAACAGTGCTCATTTTGGAATTCCCACTAAGTATTATTGATATTTCAGTCCTGCTTACTAATCTCAACACAGTCCTCTATTCGTTATGACATCTGCTTAATTAAATTTCATGCGGCCTACATTAAAAGATAGATTATAACTACTGTTTGTCTCATGTGCTATTCTATTATAGTATATTCATGTTTCTGATAGATTTAGCCCTCTATCTAATGTTATCAACTACTGTTATTCATTGATTAACTAGGCATAATTGTTCATTGGATTTTACACTATATATCATTGTAGAAACCTCAGTTTAGTATATTTATTCCTAAGGTTTCAGGGTTCAGAATTAAACTAAGTTAGCTATAAAGTGACTGAATTCTTGTTGAATTAGTCATGTTTTCTATCTTTTGATGACACAATACAGCCAATTGCTATGGCAAATAGGGCTATTATAGTCCAAATTATGTCACTTGTGAATGAAGGTTCTAATAGATTCATCAGTAAATACAGTTATTAATTTGCCAATCAGTTGCTTATGTCAAATGTGAAAAAAGAGGTGTAAAGTGGAGATATGTTTCGGATATTCAGCCCTTAAACCTCTTTATTAAACTATTACTTCAAGTAAATTTAGCGCATTTAGCGTTAAATTTTAACTCTTAGTATATCAGACTCTCCTTCTTTCTCAAGAGTCAATAACTGTGCTTTACTCAAATCAACTGAGTCTCCAACACCAACAGTAGCATCATTGCTCAATGCAATGTACTTGTTGCCACCAGACTTCATAAAGAAGCAAACTGAATTACCATAAGATGAAGGCACAACCTCAGCTTTAGAGACTGCGTTAATCTCTTCATCTTCAAACTTTCTACTTGATTTGAGACTCCATTTACCAGCGTAAGTTCTTAATGTTCCAAAAATGTTCATAATGCTAAATTTTAAATGTTAATGTAATATGTTAATTATGACTCTCCAACATAGCAATAACTCATGCAGAGTGTCAAGAGCTAAGGAGGAGTAATGAGCTTTGCTTTTAACTTTTAGCTTATTTATTGTTGCTAACAGTGTCAGCCGAAGGCTGACTAGCCTGAAGGCTGACCTTAAAATCTTAAACCTTAAAATCTTATTAATCTAATGATGAGAGTAACCAAAACTTTATCTTATTAAATCTTTGATTAATCAGATACTAGGGAGGAGTAATGAGCACTACTTTTTATTAGTTTCTCCTATCTTTAAACACTTATTAACTACTATTTAACTATTAGTTAACATGATTAATGTACTATTTGATTTAAAGAACTATATATATTTAATTTAAAGAACTATATATATTTAACTTAAAGAACACACTACTTCATTTCATTGAAACTATGCCTCTCATTTCATAGGAGTTTGAAAAGTGTGACTAATATAATATATATATATATATAATTAAATATGTTCTTATTTTAGTCACGAGTTTCGAGTTTATGCACTCAAATTTATTGCTTCTACCAGATGATTAAAAAAGAAAGTGAGGTTAGACCTCACTTAATCTCTTACTATAAACAATGATGCTATAGCTAATAAACCTATTATACTCCACATAATGTTAATGTATTTAATGATTAAAACTTGAAAGAGTAGACTATAATAATAGTCTACTCAATGATTCACACTTTAACATCTAATTCTTAAGATGTCATCCTCACCCTCCTTTTCAAGGGTTAACAATGTAGCCTTAGACAAGTCAATGACTTCACCTACTGCACTAGTAGCATCACTACTACATGCAATATAAGTCTGACCACCAGCCTTCATAGTAAACATGACTGAGTTACCATAACTAGATGGAACTACTACAGCTTGTTTAACTGCGTTGATTTCCTCAGCATCAAATGCTCTTTCAGATTTAACACTCCATTTACCTGCATAAGTTTTCAATGTACTAAAGATATTCATAATGTATGTGTGGTTAACCTATACACCACAAGGTTCTAATGTTAATTCAAATTCACTGGAAGAGTAATGAGTTAATAGTTATACCATTCACTATATTCATCACTACCTGATGTAGTATCTATGTACTCAGGATAGTTATTCTCCAAAACTTTAATGTATGCTCTAGCAGTATCAACTCTGTTAGTTTGATAGTTCAATGCTATGAGAGTTAGCACTAAGACTAGTGCTAATGTACAGATGATTAGATTCTTGTTCATGATTTAAATGTTTTTAGTTATTAATTCAAATACTATGGAATAGTAATAAGCAGTCTCTCATAAAACATGAGGGGGGACTATCCCAAAGTTCAAAGTCAATGGGGGTGTAATGAGTGATTACTCCCCACACTTATACATAAAAAACAAAAAAAATAAAATTTAAAAAAATAATTCAATTACATATTTATATGCATCAAGGATGTATTTTGGTGGACAAGCCACTTA
>PPYF01064786.1_pt1 | contig 98882 bp, 74 predicted proteins | sample 1559871 | NCBI WGS metagenome assembly PPYF01 (sample SAMN08240021, study PRJNA423297) | Human gut metagenome, whole genome shotgun sequencing project.
ATCGAGAATACAGAAAATTTCTATTAAATTTGCATCACTCATGGGAATGGATGTTTTTATGTAACTTATTGATTATCAGCCATAAAGATACTAAAAATATTTCATTTCCACAACTTTTTCAATAGTTTTCTTATACCGAACTCACGTTAATTTAAGGTACTCAAATTAGGTCAATACCATTTCATTGGTTTTGCAGTCATTTCAAGTGATTCTCTTTTTTTTAATGCTTTTTTCGCTTCGCGAACTGTGATTTATCACTCCGCTGCAACAGCAGTCGGCGAGTACTTTTGTGGGGCAAAATAAGTTTTGTGGCCACAAAAGTACAACTTGCTTGACAAATCTTGCATTCTGAAAATATATACTAACAGGCCTGTTTAAGGCAGAATCTTCAATCCGAAGCCAAAGGAGAAGTTGCCAATGTTCTAACTTTCCATGATGTTAGGAACTCTTGGTTTGGGAATAATACAATTATAATGCTCGAAATGCTTTGAGTATTGGGTTTTCTCTAACAAACACCCTGCAATCCGAAGTTCAATGTTTGTGAGTAGTTTGATACATAGGTAATGCGACAACTCAATGTGTTGGTTCATGGTTCTATGATTTATTGGTTATAAAAGTCGTGTTCACGAGAAACCCATGTTTGACGGATTATGCAACTCAACTTCTCATGGAAAAGGTCAAAAGTTCAATAATGTCAAAGTGTCATTGTATCATTCTACATTTGGGAATTTACAAAATGGTCGAGATGGACGAGAAAGGAATTTCCAGAAAGACCTGATGGTTTTGAATCGTAACTATACAGATACCAGAGGGGAAGCAGTCTCTGCCATTGAAGATGCGGATTTAATCCAACCTTTCATCAAATTGAGGATTAAAAGCATTCGTTTAATGGCATTTAATCAAAGTAGTTTAAGTGCGTTTATAAGCATTCAATCGCACAACTCATAGGTAACTTTATAGGTAACTTCTCGGTTTACGGTAAATAGAAAAACTCCGAAACACTTGATTACTAAGCACTTCGGAGTTTCTTGGGTGGTGCCACCAGGAATCGAACCGGGGACACAAGGATTTTCAGTCCTTTGCTCTACCAACTGAGCTATGGCACCAGCGTTATTTCTTTTTTGCGAGTGCAAAGGTAGGCGTTTTTATTTAATCTTGCAAATTTTCGAACATTTTTTTTGAAAAAAATGCACGTGTTTCAGTTTTTTGCCGTATCTTTGCACTCGCAAACCGGGATTTAGCGCAGTTGGTAGCGCACTACGTTCGGGACGTAGGGGTCGCTGGTTCGAGTCCAGTAATCCCGACTGCGAAGCGGCGGAAAGGTTTTTCCTTTCCGCCGCTTGTTTTGTTTACAGCCGATGTGCAGCCGCAATTCCAACGGCTGCATGGCATCAGACGCCTGGCTGCACAGTGCCGGTTGTCATTCTATGCGTATGTCATACTTATATTCCGCGCCAGCATTCCATTCGGCGTTGTTCTCCAATCGGTAGGCGTAAGTCTTGCCGTCGGCTGTGGCAATGGTAACGAACGCCGTGCCCTGTGCCACGCTTTGCGGAGCGACAAGAGCCTCATAGGTGCCGTTCCCTGCATCGTGGGCGATTATCTCGCCGGGATTGCCGTCGGCGGTGGAGAGGTTAGTCAGGTACACGGAGCTGACGGTCTGTGTGCCTGATGTTACCGTAACGACGACGTGGGCGGTGCGGTGCGTGAAGGCGAGCGTGGGTGTGCCTCCGTTGTAATGCAGCAGTTCCTCCGCCACGCCGATGTGGTCGCTCTTGGCATAGCCGTCACCGCGCTGGTCTGCCTGCACCGTCACGGCGGGCATCGAGGTCTGCCCGTCCGTATAGGGCCACCATGCCGATACGGTGACGGCACTTTCTCCCGCCCAGTAGTGCGGGTCATCGCTGCTGAGGGTGGCGGTAAGGTTGTCGGAAGAGGGGGTCACGCGGTATGCTTTCACTTCGTTGCCTATTTGGATGGCGACCGCAGTCACGCCCTTCCAGTCGCCGTCCACCGTGGCGCGGGTGCCGGTGGTGGTTGCCGCCGTGGGATTCAGTCCCTTGGCGGTAAAGGTCATGGGTATGCCCTCCGGTGCTTCGGGGAGCAGAACCGCATCGTCCTGCGTGCAGGCTGCGGCCGCAAGGAGCAGGGCGAGTGCCGGGAATGTATATAGGGTATATCGTTTCATATCGTCCTGTTTTTACTTCTTCTTCAATACAGGCAGACCATCGGTGCCGGATGTCCATTGGTAGTCGTTGCCGGTAAGGGCAGCGTTCATGCCACCAACAGCGGTCTGCCAAGTAACGGTCGAGTTGTCCACCTTCGTGGTTCCGCTGGTGTCATATCCACCCCAAACGCCATCGCTAATTCCATCACCGCTCCAGTAGCAAGCAGCGATTTTTCCAGAATAAGAACCAGCATTCAAATTGAATACTGCTATACCACCTACGTTGCTTCCTCCGGTTATCGTACCGTTGAACCAACAGGCGGTGATGGTGCCATAATTGATTGCCGCGATACCACCGACAGCACCATTATTAGTCGTATTCGTCAGTGTCCCCGTTACGGAGCAGGCGGTGATGGTGCCGTAGTTACCATGGGCTATTCCGCCCATAGCCGTACTGCCATTGTAAGTGACATCTTTCAGTTGCAGGTTCATGACCTTTCCAGCAGCGCCAATATCACCGAATAATGCTACCGCCTCACTTGAAGATGAGATATTCAATCCCGTGATGGTATGCCCCTGCCCGTCGAAAGTGCCGGAGTAGTTTATGGACATACCTACCGGTGTCCACTCCTTGCCCGTCATATTGATGTCGGCAGTCAGAGCGCAGTTCAGCGACGGGTCGCTTTGCGCAGCCTCGTTCCATGCCAGCAGGCCGTTAGCGGTGTAGACTGTGTAGCTGCCGTCGTCCTGTATGAAATAACCCAAATCCTCTGCCGTGCCGCTCTCGCTGCCGCCGTCAGTCCAGCCGCCGATGGTGCAGCCCTCCAGCGTCAGGCCGGTGGCGTTCACATTGACGGTGTAGGTGTAGCGGCTGCCAGCTGCCAGCACCACATCGCTCTGCGGACGGAAATAGTAAGTGCCTCCGTCCAAATCCACCTGTATGAACGGGGTATTCGCCTTCACGGTCTGCGGTGCGGCAAGTGCCTCGTAGGTGTCGGTGCCTGTTGCATTATATGTGCTGATGGTTGTCGGATTGCCGCCATCCGTGCCCAGGCCGGTCACATAGACATCGGCTCCCGTCACGCTCGGGATGCCGTCTCCCGGTTTAAGAAGAACCGTTATACGCGCCGTGCGGTGGCTGAACTCAAGCGTCGGGTTGTCGAACTGCACGGTCTGGGCTTTGGCAGAGATAAAGTCGCTGCCCTCGAAGCCTTCCTTCGTGCTTTGGTCTGCCTTTACTACCACATCGGGTATCGTTGCGCCGTATGGCCACCACGCGCTGACGGTGATGTCCGCGCGGCTTGTCCACCAGAACGGGTCGGTGTCGCTGCTCAGGGTGGCGGAGCGGTAGCCGTCGGCATCGGATGCCGTCACATTGTATTCCTTTACCGTGCCGCCCACGCTGAGGGCTACGGTCTGTACGCCCTGCCAGTCGCCGTCCACGGTGGCGCGCGAGGCAGGGGTTGCCATAGCTTGCAGGCCGGTGGCGTTGATTACCAATGGATACTCGCCATCGGGCAAAGTGCCGTTAGTGAGGTCGTCCTGCGTGCAGGCTGTCGCTGCAAAAAGCAGGGCGGCTGCACAAAAGAAAAGTAATAAGGTATGTTTCATATCGCTCATGAATTTGTTTTTTTACTGTTATTTCATGAGCGTTCATCGACATGGTTGGATAAAAAGCATCCCACCTCTGTTCCTTGTGGGAAACGAGGTGGGACGGAAATACATTCTTTGTATCAACCGGGCTTACACCGCTACTACGACAAACTCATAAGGTCTTTTATTGAATACACCTTGCTAAGTCGGCCAAAAGTAAAATACTGGTCGTCCAATATCATCCATTCCTCACGCTCTTTCAAGGAAAGATGCTTGATGTCCGGAAACATCGACAGCGGCACAATGAGTTCGCGCCCGTCCGTCAAGAACACAGCCATCTTGCCCCGATGCCCAGTGAAGTCAAGTCTTTTGATACCTACATTTACATCTTTCATCTTACACATAAGCGTATTTTATTTTTCAAGGTTCTTCACTTTGGTCTTTTCGCCGTTGAATGTCCGTGTGATTTGTTCGTTCAAGAACTCCCAATGACGGTCAATGGCAGCCACCAACATGGCATTGTCTTTGGCAGAAAGCAAGCTTTCGGCTATCTCAATGTCTTTGCTCCCGTTCCGCTCTATCCATATTTTTGCCACAGAATGCAGGTGTCTACCTCCTTTTCGGAACACATGTATATGACGGCGGTTATCATTCACATCCGTAGGAATGCTTACAAGCAAAAACATCTTTATGAAAGCCAGCTGTCCCATTTGTTCTGCACACTTTACCGCAAAAGTAATCATTTTTTACGAAAGCCATGCGCAAGCCGATACTTTTCTTATATTTCTTGAAGAAGTTTTCCGTATCCCAACCTGTCAAAGAACGCTCTTGTTTACTAAGTTTTACCGTGCGTAACGCCACACCGTTTATAGGTCTGCATTCACATTGCCGCCGTTCACCGGGTTCCAGTCGCTGATAGTGGCTGAGCTGACGCTCAGGTCCTTGTTGCGGACGGTGACGGTGTAGGTGTAGTTGTTGCCGGCTTTCAGTGCGCCGTCGGGAATGGTGAGCGTGGCGGTGTAGGGCTGGCTGTTGTAGTTCACGCTTAGTTCGATACTTGTCGTTGACTGCGGGAAGAGGATGACCGACGAGGTGAGTACGCCGTCCAGTTCCATTGTAAGGTCGGCTGTCTGTGCGTTCGCATCCGTTTCTGCCGTGCCGGTGGTGGTGTCGAAGCTGCCCTCCAGCACCAGTCCGGAGAGTGTGTAGCCGATGGGTTTGATGGTATTGAAGTCCACACCGCTTCCTGCCTCGAAGGTGAGCGTAATCTGACTCATGCAGTGGTGGAAGGAACAGTCCTTGCCGCCTGCATCAGTGTCGTCGGTAAAGTTCACTTCAGGATTGTGCGTACTGGCAGTGGCACCGGTGGCATAGAGGAAGTCCATGGCGGGCTGGTTCTGCTGCGCCGTGGCATCGGTGGTGGCGGTCAGTGTCCCACCGTCCGCATCGTAAGGATAGTAGGCGGAGAAGGTGGTCGGGTCATCATCTTGGAAGAAGATAATGGTTCCTGTCGGTGTGAACTTCCCGCTTTCCCACCGGTAGAGCACGTTGGCGTAGCCGAAGCGGCTTTCGGAGATGCCTATCTCGTCACTGTCCGCCCAGGCGGTGCCACTGGCACGGGTCAACACAGAGTTTGAGATGTCTGCGTTAATCACTGCGGCCACCTGGCCGTCAATCATCTCGTCGTTATCGTTTGTGCAGGCTGAGAGCGTAATGCCCAATGTTGTCAGAACAAATAATTTAGTCTTCATATTTTCATCCTTTTATTGTTTATACCATCACATTTCCACATCCACATTACCGCCGTCAACCGTTTCCCATCCGGTAATTCCGGCGGTGACACCGGCCTCGGTCGGTGTCTCCACCATTGTGCCGCCAAGGGTGAGAGGCGCTGCCTTGTCGTCGTTAAATCCGGCAAGGGCTGCCGTCAGGTCGCTGTCAAGGCTCGTGTCAGCCGGGTTTCCGCCGGTATATGTCAGCGTGGCGGCAAGCCGCTGCGTTCCTCCGGCAATGCCAAGCAGGCGCACCGTGGCCGTCCACTTGCCTGCATCGTCGCCGTCGGTGATTTTGGTGAAATGCAGCTCAATGTCGGAGGGCGTGCCGTGGGTGCCCGTCGCGAAATCAAGCGTACCGGCCACGCCGCTCAAACGCCCCTCGATTGCCTCAATACGACCGGCCGCGTCGCCTTCCGGTTCTATCAGCAATGTAAGCTCGCGCGTCTGCTGACGCATCGTGGCGGTAAACTCATAATCAGTGTCAGCCTCAACGGTAACGGCCTGCACGTGGGTGAACAGCCATCCGGGGGCGTTGCTGATGAAGCCGCCCACAGCGTCTACCGTGGCCGTTGTGCCGCTCACGGTGATGCCGTCGGCCGGGCTGTATGCCGCAAGCGTATAGCTGCCCGGGGCGAAAAGCCGGTCGGGAACATGGGTCGCGGCAGTCTCTGTGCCGGTGTATCCGCCCATGCCGACCGTCCACGAACCGGGTATGCCCACGCCTTCACCGCGCTGTGCCCAGTCCGCCGTGACCGTAATCTTGGCGTGACGGGGGTGCGGAGTGTTGTAAAGTTCGTCTTTCACGCAGGAAGAAAGCAGCAGCAAAGCTGCCATTGCCCAAACAGGTATGTGTCGTTTCGTTTCCATAATGTTCACCTCCTTGATTTAGAACGGTTGCCATACAAGGGTTACACCGGCGCCGACCGGTCCCCACCAGTTTTTCGTGTCCTTGCCTGAACGCACGCGCACGCCGTCGATAACCTTGTATTTCTCATAGTCGGCATGCAGGTAGCCGAGAGCCACCGAGAAGTCGAGCGACAGGGCATCGCTCAGCCGCAGCCGGTAGCCACCCGTGACGCCGCCGCCCATCAGGTCGCCCTGCCTACCCGTAGCTGACAGCTTGTAGTTGAAGCCGCCTGCCTTGTACATCGCACCAATGTAGCCGCGCTTCTCCTTACCCATATAATAACGCACCTCGGGCATTACCTCCCACAGGGCGTAGCGGCGCTTCTTGCCGTTCCAGCTCCACGACGTCCACGAGCCGTTTACAAGTATTCCCCACGACGGACTGACGCGCCACTCCACACCGAGGGACGGAGTCAGCGTAGCCCAGCGCAGCAGGTTGGCGTGCAGGAGGATAGCCCCTCCACCCTCCCCTGTGGTGAGGCTTTGGCCTGTATCGTGCGTGGCGGCCACGGCGTTTTGCTCCGTGCCGTCCTCTGCCGGTTCCACCTTATTATTTATATCAACTGCCGTTCCGTCTTTTTTGCCGTCGGTGCGCAGGCAGTCCTTGGCCTCCCCGCCGGGAAGGTTGGATGGGGCAACTCTTATCGTCACCGTAACGCTGTCGCCACCCGTGGCGTGGTTGCGCGTAACGAAGCAGCGCTCGGCAATTCCACAGCGCACTATCAGTTCCGACTTGACGCGGTTCGAGCGCGTCCTCGCCACGTCCATGTTCTCGCTTTCGCTGCCTGACGAGCCGCAATAGCCGTCAACGTAAAGCGGCACCCGGCCGCCGAGTATGCCGTCACGGTTATGCTCAACGCAGTCAATAAGGCGCGAAAGCTCACGCTCATTGTCGCTGTAAGGCACATAGAACATGTCGCCGCGCGGCACGAAACGGAAGGTGAATACGGTGTCCGCCTCATGCTGCGCCGCGACGGGCAACGCCGCCGCAACAATCAGCAAAAGCGCGATGAAAATAGATTTTCTTCTGTCCATATTTATATGTTTTTCCTGTATTCGGAGCTATTTCGGGCATATAAAGTAAGCGAAAAAAATCCATACGGGCACTATGCCGGGCTATAAAATATTCACCAATTGCCAAGAGGGCAATTTTTTGTCGTTCAGGCCATCCGGCTTTTGTCGTTCAGGCTATTTTTGTTGTTTAGGATATTGGATTAACGGACGCTTTGCGCCCGTTAATCAGGAGTTGAAAAAGAGTTTAATATAAACATACACCCTTTGTAGGGACATAATTTATTATGTCCGAACGCCGCGAAGAGGCGTATTCATCAGACAGGGCCAAGCAGATACGTCCTTTCAGAACTAAAGACACGATTGCGTCTTAATGGAGCAATCTTCAGAACCAAAGGTCAGCGAAAGCTAATCATGTCCCTACAAAAGATAAAGCCTCATATTTATGAGCAAGCATCTTGTAACAAACCACGTAAGAATTAAAGTTGTTAAAGAAGTTATCCGCTAACAGCTAAACCTCCGACTTCCTCCACTTGGCAGGCGAGCATCCCATGCTCTCCTTAAACAGCCTTATGAAGTGGCTTGCCGACTGGAAGCCCGACTTCTCGGATATGTCGGCAACCGTAAGCTCAGGGTTCTGCACAAGCATGCGCTTCGCATAGCCTATGCGCAGCCCCATAATCCAGTCGCGGAACGTCATGTTGTACGCGGCCTTGATGTAAGCTGACAGGTAGGTGAGGTTGGTGTGCAGCCGCTCTGCCAGTTCCTTTATGGTAAGCCCCGGGCTTACATAGCCGTCAGCGTCAATCCACACCTTGATTTTCCCGGCTATTTCGGCATGATACGCCGGGGCGTCATTATCACGGACAACACCGTGCACGCAGGCTCCTTCAGGAGCGCCGCCGCACAGGATTCCCTCTTCCGACGATATTTCGCTTTCCATAACGCTTTCCACCTGCTCGTAAAACAGCAGATAGTTCTGGTAACAATAAAACAGGTAAATGTAGAAAGGAACCGACGAAAGCACCCAAACGAACACCCACTTGTCAGGCAAAAAGGTCAGCAGGCCACACCCTACGCCGAATATTACAGCCCAGTATGTAAAGACGGACATCCACCTGATATATGCCCCGATGTCGTCGGAATGCGTGTCGCTGAACATCCTTACGGCCCTGTGGTATGCCAGGAGAAGCCTGCGCGCAAGGAAAAAGCCGTAGCCTACCAGCCAAGCCACCATGGCTAAGAGCACGGCTTTACGCACAACCCCCTCGGGGAAAAGCAACAGCGCCGCACCCGAAAGGACGGTGAACACCGCCCAAAGCCCCAAATGCACACACAACCGCCGCCGCGTGATGTAAAAACGGTCGAGCAAGGTGGTGAGCGCCGAGCTGAAAAGCCAATAGCACAGGTAGTATGTAGACATGTTCATCCAGATGGCCGCACCGACATACGCGAACCTTATGCCGCAGAAGAGGTGCACCGAATAGTTGGCGGCGAGCAGCAGCAACGCCGCCCCCATGATGCGCCGCGAGCGCAGGTAATTCCTGAAGATGGCCTTGTCGGGGATTTTAGCCACAAGGAAATAGGCTGCGAAAAACAGCATCAGCACCAGTGCCATGCCAAGTGAATACTCGTATATCGCGTAATCCATAGCTTCACAATTATAAGTTCTTGCCGCAGCCACGCGCGCGTCCGCCCGGCAATCCTCAGCGTTTGTACTGCCGGACTACCGACACATCGGGGCCACATAACAAATGCAAAAGTACAAGTTTTTTTCCGTTTTACGGCCGTTTATTAGTAATTAAAGCAGTTAAAGGAGTTATCGCTCACTGCGTTCGCTTAGAAGTCAAAGCCAAATGCTTTTCTGTTTATAAGCAGATTGAAGCAGCAACGGCAGCCGGCAAACGGGCAATGTGAAAGGACTTCGGAACCCCCTGTATTCAAAGGGATTTGCAGCGTGGTTGCAAAAGGTGGCATATTGCAATGTAAAAGGCCACCTTTCAGGCGGTAAAAGGTGGCATATTACCTCCTAATTTGCCGCCTTTTAAATTGAGAATGGATAATGGATAATTGACAATTATGATTTGCTTTGTAGGCAGACTGCCTTGAAGGTAATCATAATTGTTCATTTTTAATTTTTCATTTTTAATTAAAAAGCAGACCCTCCCCAACCATACCAAAGGGAGGGAGCTTGATTAGCTGTACTTCTTTGGATGCAATCGAGGCTCTCGGTAACAGTCATGCCGCATCGGCGTGCGGCATGACAAATACCAAAAATGCCTTGTTTCAGGCTTGCGCTGTGCGCGTATGCTTTACAGTTCGTGCAGTTCCTTGAGCTTTGCGGCGAGCTTTTCAATCATCACGGTGGAGAGGATTACCTGCCCCTGGCGGTCGATGATGTACATGGCCGGTATCCACTTGATGTTGTACTGCCGCGACACTTCGGTCTGCTTCCACTTTTTCAGCTCGCTAAGGTGCAGCCAGTCCATGCCGTTTGAACTGATGTAGCGCGTCCAGGTGTCCTTTTTGTCGTCGAAAGACACACTGACGAACTTTATTCTCTGCCCGTACTTGTCGTGCAGTTCCTTCATCACCGGTACGTCCTTGCGGCAGTCGGGACACCACGAAGCCCAGAAGTCGAGCACCACGTAGCTGCCGCGCATCGACGAGAGCGAGTGCATGGTGCCGTCAGGGTCGGCCAGTGTGAAGTCGGGAGCCTGCGTGCCGGGTTGCAGCAGGTCTTTGGCGTAAAGCGAGTCGGCGTCCTGCGCGACGGCCGTCAGTGTGCAGGCGACGGCCATGAGGGCCGACATTACGATGTGCTTGATTGTCATATCATTATATATTAATAGGTGAGTATTCTGGGAGAACTGGGAGGACTGGGAGTAATGGGAATGGAATTTAATTCTTCATTTTTCACTTTTCATTATTCATTTTTCATTCTTCATTTTTCATTCTTCATTCTTCATTTTTCATTTTTTCATTATTCATTTTCACTTTCCCTCTTCCCTCGTGTCGGCACCCCACATCATCTTTTCGCGCAGGGTGGCGAAATAGCTGTGGCCGTTGCGCTTGACTATCTTAACTGTATATGGCGCCTTGCGGATTAAGAGGCGCGTGCCCTCGGCGCATTTCTCCGACTGTCCGTCAACCGCTATGAGGAAATTGTGGCTGCGGCTCTCGACGGAGAGTTCAATCTCCATGTCGTCGGGAAGCACCACGGGGCGTATGTTCAGGCTGTGGGGAGCCACCGGGGTGAGACATACCGTGCCCGTGCGCGGCACTATTATGGGACCTCCGTTTGACAGGGAGTAGGCCGTAGAGCCTGTCGGGGTTGAGACGATAAGGCCGTCGGCCTGATAAGTCACGAGGCGTTCGCCGCCCACCTTGGCGTGTATTGTAATCATCGAGGCGTTGTCGCGCTTCAGCACCGCAATGTCGTTGAGCGCGTGGCACGGACCTTGCAGCGGCCTGCCGTCGGCCTCGACGGTCAGCGCGGTGTGCTCCTCTACAGAGTAAAGGCCGCCGTACAGAGAGTCGATGGCAATGCCTATTTCATCGGGAGCAACGTCGGCGAGGAAGCCCAGACGGCCCATGTTTACGCCGATTACGGGTATCCCTTTTCCACCCACGTGCGAAGCGGCGCGCAACAGCGTGCCGTCACCTCCCATGGAGATGACGAAGTCGGCCGTGAAGTCGCCGTCAGCAAACACCTCCGCGCCGCCTTCCTTCACCTTTCCGGACGACACAAGGTATTCGTAGAACAGCTTTTCAAAGCACACTTCGGCGCCGTGCGCCGCAAGACACGACATGAGTTCATGTATGCAGGCCGACTTGCGGCTCTGGTATATGTTGCCGAACAATGCGAATTTCAGTTTGCGTGATGCCATAAAATTCAGATTTTACAATTCTTTTTCACCGCGCCATGCTTGGAAATGCCAAACATTTTGTAACTTTGCCGATGGATAAACTACGGCAAAAATACACATTTTTGCCGAACAAAAGGGACTGTAAAGCCCATAAAAGTGTAAAAAATGACAAAATTAAGCGTAAACATCAACAAGGTGGCAACAATACGCAACGCACGCGGCGGCAACAACCCCGACGTGCTGCAAGCCGCACTGGACTGTGAGAAGTTTGGCGCACAGGGCATCACCGTGCACCCGCGCCCCGACGAAAGGCACATACGCTACAGCGACGTAAGGGCCATAAGGCCACTGCTGAAGACTGAAATGAACATAGAAGGCAACCCCATACCGAAGTTCGTCGACATCGTGTTGGAAGTGCGTCCCACGCAGGTGACACTCGTACCCGACGCCGAAGACCAAATAACGAGCAACCACGGATGGGACACAAAGGCCAGCCGCACGTTCCTCACCGACGTGATAGGACGCTTCAAGGAGGCAGGAATAAGGACATCGGTATTCATCGACGCCAACCCCGAAATGGCCTTTGCGGCAAAGCAGTGCGGAGCTGACCGGGTGGAACTGTACACCGAGCCTTACGCCTCGGGCTATCCCGTATGCCGCGAGGAGGCGATAAAGCCGTTCATAGAGGCCGCCGAAGCGGTGCGCGAAGCCGGTCTCGGCCTCAACGCCGGACACGACCTTAGCCTCGTGAACCTGCACTACTTCCACCAGAACATTCCCTGGACCGACGAGGTAAGCATAGGCCACGCCCTCATCTGCGACGCCTTGTACATGGGGCTTCACGCCACAATACAGGCTTACCTGAAATGCCTTAAATAATAATTTGAAAAACGATAAACACCAATTTACCATGGCTAAAGTTTATGAATTTCTCGCAACGGGCTTCGAGGACATAGAAGCCCTCATACCGTTAGACATAATGCGACGCGCCGGCGTTGACTTCAAGACCGTCAGCGTGACAGGAGAACTCGTAGTGGAGAGCGCCCACGGAGTAGGAATAAAGGCCGACATGCTCATTGAAGACGCCGATTTCAGCGATGCGGACCTCATCATGCTGCCCGGAGGACTGCCCGGAGCAACCAACCTGAACAGCCACAACGGAGTGAAGAAGGCCGTAATAGAGCAGAACGCACGCGGCAAGATGATTGGTGCGATATGCGCCGCTCCGATGGTGCTGGGCGGACTCGGCCTGCTGGAAGGCCGCCGCGCAACGTGCTATCCCGGCTTTGAGAAATACCTTGAAGGCGCGGAATACACACACGAGCTGTGCACCGTGGACGGCAACATAACCACCGGCGAAGGCCCGGCGGCATCACTGCCCTACGCCTACACGCTGCTCGCGGCTCTCACCGACAAGCATACCGCCGACCAGATAGCCGAAGGCATGATGTACAAACACCTCATGCTGAAGTAAACAAGTTGACGAGTTAACAAGAGACAAGGAACGAGTCAACAAGAGACAAGCAAACAAGTAATGGGCGAACAAATACATAAGGGCATCCGCTTAATTGGCAAGACACATCAACTTGTATGCTCGTCTCTTGTCTACTCGTCACTTAACGCTTGTTTACTTGTCAACTAAAACAACAAAGATATATGGATTACGCGATAATAGTAGCCGGAGGCAAGGGCACAAGGATGGGAGCAAGCATACCCAAACAGTTCCTTCCTGTCAACGGGTTGCCCGTACTCATGCAGACAATCAAGCGCTTCAAAGAGTGCGGAGACGGCCTTGAAATAATCATTGTCCTGCCGAAAGAGCAGCACGAATACTGGTACGAGCTGTGCAAGAAACACAGGTTCACGTCCACTTACACCGTGGCCGAGGGCGGGGAGACACGCTTCCACTCGGTAAAAAACGGACTGGCAATGATTCCTGACGACGCCGAAGGCATAGTAGGAGTACACGACGGAGTACGTCCTTTCCCCTCTGTCGAGGTAATAAGGAACTGCTATGAGACGGCGCGCACGGCCAAGGCGGTAGTCCCCGTGATACCTGTTGTCGAGACATTGATACACATCGACGGCCAAGGGAACTCCGAAACCGTGCCGAGAGACAGCTATCGGCTGGTGCAGACACCACAAGCTTTCGACATCCAGCTGCTGAAACGCGCCTACAAACAGCCTTACCAGGACAGCTTTACCGACGATGCTTCGGTGGTAGACAGCATCGGACAGGAGATAACCCTCATCGACGGGAACCGTGAGAACATAAAAATCACCACTCCTTTCGACCTCCGCATGGCGCGCATCCTTGGCTGAACGCCGCATAACCGACACCGCTTTAACCGGCTAATAACACCGTAAAACCGCATAACCCAACAGCCACATAACCTTAAAACCCAACAACCCGAAAGGTCAATGCTCGACATACTGGACCAAGACATACAGTTCCTGCCCGGAGTGGGGCCGCGACGCAAGGCCCTGCTTGAGAAAGAACTGGGAATAAGGACGTACAAAGACCTTTTGGAATATTACCCTTACAAGTATGTAGACCGCAGCCGCGTCTACCGCATCGGCGAACTGTCAGCCGACACAACGTTCGTACAAATCAAGGCGAAGATACTTAGTTTCGAGACATTTGACATGGGAGCGCACCGCACAAGGCTCGTGGCTCACGTGTCAGACGGCACCGGCGTGGCCGACATCGTGTGGTTCTCAGGGGCGAAATACATGCTGTCTCACCTGCAAACGGGCACACCTTACATCATATTCGGCCGTCCGACGGTGTACAGCGGACGCTTCCAGTTCGCCCATCCCGACATCGACCCGGCCTCGGAACTGCAGCTTTCACAGATGGGTTTGCAGCCTTACTACATCACAACGGACAAGATGAAGAAGGCCGGAATGAACTCGCGGAGTGTAGAAAAGCTTATAAAGAGCATGCTTGAGAACATGAAAGAGCCTCTGACAGAGACCCTTCCGCCGTTCATCACGCAGCCCCTGAAACTCATTCCGAGGGACGAAGCCTTCAGGAAAAAGCACAACCCGAAACGCAACGAAGACATAACGCAGGCCGACTACCGGCTGAAGTTCGAGGAACTTTTTTACGTCCAGCTGAACATCCTGCGTTACGCAAGCGACCGGAGGCGCAAATACCGCGGCTATGTTTTCTCCAACGTGGGCAAGAACTTCAACGGATTTTACTTCAACAACCTGCCTTTCCCCCTCACAGGGGCGCAGAAGCGCGTCATAAAGGAGATACGGAAAGACACCGGCAGCGGCCGCCAGATGAACCGGTTGCTGCAAGGCGACGTGGGCAGCGGCAAGACTTTAGTCGCCCTCATGTCAATGCTCATAGCCTTGGACAACGGCTTTCAGGCCTGCATCATGGCTCCCACGGAAATACTTGCAGAGCAACACCTGGCCACAATAACGTCGTTCCTGCACGGCATGGACATCAACGTCAGGCTGCTTACAGGCACGGTGAAGGGCAAACAGCGGCGCGAAACGCTTGAAGGATTAGCAGACGGCAGCGTGAACATACTCGTAGGGACTCACGCCGTGATTGAAGACAGCGTACAGTTCGCGCGCCTCGGCTTCGTGGTTATCGACGAGCAACACCGCTTCGGGGTTGCACAGAGGGCGAAATTGTGGAACAAGAGCGGCAATCCTCCGCACGTCTTGGTGATGACGGCCACGCCAATCCCACGCACACTGGCCATGACCATATACGGCGACCTCGACGTAAGCATCATCGACGAGCTGCCTCCGGGACGCAAGCCGGTGGAAACTTTGCACAAGTATGACGACCAGACGACAAGCCTCTACGCCGGAATACGCCGCCAGCTGAACGCCGGACGGCAGGCGTACATCGTGTTTCCGCTAATCAAGGAGAGCGAGAAAATAGACCTGAAAAACCTCGAAGAGGGCTACGAGCAGCTGCGCGAAGCGTTCCCGGAGTTCAGGCTCGGCAAGGTGCATGGCCGCATGAAGCCGGCCGAAAAGGAAGAGGAGATGCGCCGCTTCGTCAACCGCGAGACGCAGATGCTCGTCGCAACGACGGTCATCGAGGTGGGAGTGAACGTGCCGAACGCCTCCATCATGGTGATACTCAACGCCGAACGCTTCGGCCTCTCGCAGCTCCACCAGCTGCGCGGTCGCGTCGGACGAGGTGCCGACCAGTCGTTCTGCATACTCGTGACGAAGCGCAAGCTGAGCGAGGAAACGCGCAAACGCATCGACATAATGTGCGCCACCAACGACGGTTTCCGCATTGCCGAAGCCGACCTCAAGCTGCGTGGGCCGGGCGACTTGGAAGGAACGCAGCAAAGCGGAATGGCCTTCGACCTGAAGATAGCCAACATAGCGAAGGACGGTCAGCTGATACAGCTGGCGCGTGAGGAGGCCCAGAAGATAATCGACGACGACCCTTTGTGCCAAAAGAACGAATATTCCATGCTGTGGCGACGGCTCGACGCGCTGCGCAAAAACAATGTTTATTTCGGAGCGATACCGGTGGGTCTCCGCACCGCCCTCCACGATGAGGCTCTGCACGCCCTTATTATATAAATAGGTGAAGAGCTGGGGAATGACTGGTTGCGAGAAGTCCACCGAAGGGGCGAAGGGATTATGGCGGTCAATGACTACCCGCAGAGGGTCTGGGCCGCTCCAGTGGCGCACGTTCAGGCGTGGCGCGTCGCGCTCCGCCGTCACCCGGCCTACGAGTATTGCGTCATACTCGGCGCGGAGCTTGTGAGAGAGCATCTGCGTGAACGGCGTAGAGAACATCGTAGGCTTGAAATGGTCGTCGATGAAGCCGTCAGCCGAGCGGCACCACTTCAGCAACACATACGGCCTTTGCCGCTCGTTGAAGGTCATGAAGCGACAGTTGAGCGCCATGCACTCACGTTCGAGCACACCGACTGTCACCTCGATGCCTGCGTCTTGCAGTTTTTTTATGCCACGGCCCTGCACTTTGGCGAACGGGTCGACACATCCTACCACTACCCTCATAACTCCTTTCTTTATGATAAGGTCGGCGCAAGGCGGCGTGCGGCCGTAATGCGAGCACGGTTCGAGGCTTACGTACATCGTGGCCTGCGGCAACAGGCATTCGTCCTGCGGCCTTACCGAGGCGAAAGCGTTGACCTCGGCGTGGCCTTCGCCGCACCTTACGTGGTAGCCCTCGCCTATCATGCGCCCGTCGTCACTGACAATCACCGCGCCCACCATGGGGTTCGGCTTGGCGTTCTGCCGTCCGTTGGCCGCCAATTGCAGGCAACGGCGCATGTAGAAAACGTCCTTTTCAAGCTGTTCCATAGTGCAAAAGTAATTCATATCGGGGAAGTTAAAGAAGTTATAGGAGTTAAAGAAGTTAAAGACAAATGCTTTTGCGGATAGTGGCAGACGGCCTGGACGAGCACCGGCAATGTTAAAATTCAATAAAACAATGCGCAAAACAGAACAACCAAAGTCATTCTTTGTTATTTTTGCAATATCAAAATGATATTATAAAGAATACAAATTAAAACATAAAAGCTTTATGGAAAACCAGGAATTCACATTTGCAGGCAAGACATTGAACGGCATTGCCATGCTCATTTTCAACCTTCTTGTATATGTAGTGGGCATCGCACTCATCGTGCTGGCCTGCACATCGTTCAGCGGCGGAGCAGCTGTCGCAGCCGGAGTGGGCGGCGGCCTCTTGGTGTTCGCCAACCTCTTTGTCAGCGGCGGCTTCGTGCTTGTAGAGCCGGGCGAGGCGCGCGTGATGATGTTCTTCGGCAAATACCGCGGCACGTTCACACGGGCGGGCTACTTCTGGGTAAACCCTTTCATCTCGGTCAGGAAGCTGTCGCTGCGCGCACGCAACCTTGACGCGGAGCCTATCAAGGTGAACGACAAGACGGGCAACCCCGTGATGATTGGCATAGTGCTCGTGTGGAAGCTGAAAGACACGTACAAGGCGATGTTCGAGATTGACTCGCAGACAATGGCGGAGTCAAAAGCCGCAACCGACGCGGCAGCCGCCGGGGCGAAGACGGCCAACATTATGAACGCCTTTGAGAAGTTTGTGCGCATACAGTCGGAGGCCGCCCTGCGTCAGGTGGCCGGCCAGTACGCCTACGACGACGGCGAACTTGAGGGGCAGGAGCTGACCCTGCGCGACGGCAGCGACGAGATTAACAAGGAGCTTGAGGCAAAAATCGACGAGCGGCTGGCAATGGCCGGCATCGAAGTAATCGAGGCTCGCATCAACTATCTGGCCTACGCGCCCGAGATTGCGGCCGTGATGCTGCGCCGCCAGCAGGCCACCGCCATAATCGCCGCACGCGAGAAGATAGTAGAGGGAGCGGTGTCAATGGTGAAAATGGCGCTCGACAAGCTCTCCACCGAGGACATTGTCGAACTTGACGAGGAAAAGAAAGCGGCAATGGTAAGCAACCTCCTCGTGGTGCTCTGCGGTGATGACACGGCGCAGCCGGTAATCAACACGGGCACGATTTACCAGTAGTGGAGTGAAGAGTGAAGAACGAAGAGTGAAGAATTCATTGCTTCGCGAGTGAAGAGTGAAGAACTGAAAGTCATCGGTAAGCTAACGAAGAGTGAAGAATTAATCACCTCTCCCTTCCTCCCCACAACTCCCAGTCCTCCCAGCATTCCCAGCTCTCCCATCAAAAGGCCGTCAATCGCCTTGCGAAAGGCGGCCTTTTACCTCCTAAAAGGCCACCTTTTGCAGCCTAAAACACGGCCTTTTGCAAGACTATTGGCAAGCTCTTGATTTTCAAGTAGTTACAAGACGAATTATAAACAGTAAACGAACGATGATGAACAACAGGCATACAAAGATTGCATTCTCGTGCTCGCCGAAGCTGACGGGCAAGGTATCAACGGCTTTCGGACTGCTGCTACTGCCCGTGGAAATCAACAACTACATGGCCTTAGGACTGCTTTGGCACTGGCTCACAACGCCCGCCCTCGTAATAATGGTGGCAGCCTTTGCCGCCGGCATCGGTCTGTGGTTCTTCAAGCGCACTGCCATAGAGCGCACGGTGACGCTCGGCGGCTGGACGGAACGCCTTTACCGCCGTGGCCGCACGGCATATTTTGCCGTGACAATTGGCGTGTCGCTGCTGCTGTATGCCGCCCTGTCGGCTAACTGCGCAGGTGTGTACGCCGACCCGGGCATGACCTACGGCGACGCCTTCGCACGCTATTTCATTGAAAACCTGTGGATGCTCCTCGTGATGTTCCAGCTCGCCGTTGAGCGTTACACAGCCTTTTGGCAGTACGACCGCTCGCCTGCCGCATCGCGCCGGGTGGTCATGCCGCCGTTCAGGGGACTAAGAAAATAACACAAAACGTATGTTCGGAATAAAAAGGAAACAACGGAAACTGGCCTATTACAAGACCTCGCCCCGGCACATCGGCATGGTGTACGTATGCACCGGCGTGCCGCTGCTTGCGCTGCACGTGCTCAACGCTGAGCTTACCGGCGCGTGGGACCACTGGGGAACGGTGCTTACCGTCATCATATTGGCCGCCTACATAATATACTACGCTTGCATCTGGCTGTTCAGGCGCAGGCCGTTCGAGCACAACGTGGTGCTCGGCACGCTGTCAAACCGCCTCTACCTGCGCTACGGCAGGCGGTGGCTCATTGGCGCGATGGCCGCCTACGCGGCAGGCTATCCTGCCCTGATAGCGCTCTTGGAAGTGATTGACCACGGCTTTACCGGCTTCACCGTAGAGTCATGGACTTACGACATGGTGGCCTACTCGTGGTTCCTGATGATGTTTGTGTTCGACACTTTGACGACGTACATCAGCCTGCAAGGCTATTACAGCTCGCAGGAAGACACGCGGAAGTTTATTGACTGGTATTAGAAAAGACAAATTTCAAATGACAATGGGACGTTTCAAGACATATTTCAAACCATATAACGCTGTAGAATACACGTGCAGCCCGGTGCTTGACGGCTGGCTGATAATCGGCGTCAGCTTGTTTTTCACGGCGATATTCGTTGCCGACGGTCTTGTAAGGGGCTTCAAGGAGCCGTACATAATGTGGCCTCTCACAGCCATTGTGGCCATGGGCAGCCTTTGGGGAGTTTACTATGTGAAATTCCGCCGCAAGCCTTTCCGGCGCGAGGTGGTGCTCAGCGGATGGTATCACCGCCTGTGGCTGCGCAGCAAGTGGATGTTCATCGTTGTAGGATGTGCCATAAACTTTGTCGCATCCGTCATCGGGTGGACAGTCTGCACACTCGGTTTCGACGGCTTCGACGCACTCTCAGGCGAGTTTGAGCACAAGCTGCGTGGCTGGTGGATACTGATGTTCTGCCTTTCATTCAACACCATCCGCCAGCACATAGCTTATTACCAGTATTACCGCTCGCCTGAGTACCGCCGGCGTATGGAGAGCGCCAACGAGGCGGCGAAGCACGGAACAAAGTACTGAAACAGGCCAATCACTTGTCAACTTGTATCTCGTCACTCGTTACTCGTCTGCTTGTCACCCGTCAACTTGTCTGCTTACAACATGAAAAAAGAGAATAAAACAAAGAGCTTCATACTGCGCATCGACGCGGACATGATGTCGGCCATAGAGAAATGGGCGGCTGATGAGTTCCGCTCCACTAACGGACAGCTGCAATGGCTCATAGCCGAGGCGTTGCGCAGGCATGGCCGCATGCCGAAGAAAAGCCGCCCCACGGAGGACGGCGGAAAGGAGGACGGCCAATGACATACCGCGATTTGTGGCGCGGACTTGAGCCTTTGTATGGCAAGAGGGAAGCGCGCGCCGTTACGGACTATGCCTTGGAGGTGTACTTCGGACTGTCGAAGGCCGACGTGCTGTGTGGCGCCGTTGAAGAAATGATACCCGAAAAGGCCGCGTTGCTTCAACGCTTGTTCGACCGTTTGCGGCAGGGCGAACCGGTGCAGTATGTCGTTGGACGTGCGGAATTTGCCGGGCGGTGGTTCAGCGTGCGGCCCGGCGTGCTCATTCCGAGGCCCGAAACCGAGGAGCTTTGCGCCCTTATTGTCGAGGAGAACAGGCACAAAGCACCATTGAAACTGCTCGACATCGGTACGGGCAGCGGCTGCATAGCCGTAACCCTGCGGCTCGACATGCCAGGAAGCGAGGTCACCGCATGGGACATCTCCGACCTTGCGCTTGACGTGACGCGAGAGAACGCGCGTCGGCTCGGTGCTGACATAACAGCGGAACGCCGCGACGCGCTCGCCTTGCAGCCGCAAGGCGAGCAGTGGGACGTCATCGTTTCAAATCCGCCCTACATCTGCAACAACGAGAAAAAAGACATGTCCCGGAACGTGCTCGACCACGAGCCGCACTCCGCCCTGTTTGTCCCCGACGACGAGCCGCTGCTCTTTTACCGCGCCATAACGTGCTACGCGGCGTCCGCGCTGCGCCCCGGCGGCTCGCTATACTTTGAGCTAAACCCGTTGTATGCCGACCTTACGGCTGACATGGTGCGGCAGGAAGGATTTACGCAAGTAAGCGTAATCGACGACATGTACGGCAAGCGGAGGATGATGAAAGCAACAAAGAAATGAAAAATGAATAATGAATAATGAACAATGAATAATTAGCAATGGGAAGAATGAATAATGAACAATGAACAATGAATAATTAGCAATGGGAAGAATGAATAATGAATAATGAAAAATGAATAATTAGCAATGAAAAGAATGAATAATGAATAATGAAAAATGAATAATCTCTCACAGTCTGTCCCATCCCTCCCAGCTCTCCCAGTCCTCCCAGTTCTCCCATCAAAACAACAGCCATGACTAAAGAAATCACCGAAGAACAAGCCTTCAGCAAGCTCTCCGCGCTGTGCGCCAGAGCCGAGCACTGCCGTCAGGAGATGGCCGAAAAGATGCGCCGCTGGCAGCTGCCGGCCGACGCGCAGGAGCGTGTCATCAACCGGCTGATTGACGGCCGCTTCATTGACGACAAGCGTTACTGCCGCGCCTTCGTACACGACAAGCTGCAATATGCCAAGTGGGGACGGCGGAAAATAGAGCAGGCGCTGTACATGAAGCGCATTCCCGACGATGTAATCGATGCCGTTCTCGGCGAGGTAGAGCCTGACACGTATATCGAAATGCTGCGCCCAATGCTCTGGGCGAAGCGCAAATCAATAAAGGCAGGCAGCGACTACGAGCTTGAATGCAAGCTGATTAAGTTTGCGATGAGCCGCGGATTCAGTGTGGAAGAGGCGCGCGAGGCTCTTTTTCGTTAGGAGTTATAGAAGTTAAAGAAGTTACGCTCGCTACGCTCGCTGAGAAGTTAAAGCCATTACCCTTACAAGGCGGAATAGGACAGATAAGGCTTATAAGCCAAATACACCTCCGCAATTGGCAAGGGTAATGGCTTTAACTTCTCAGCGAGCGTAGCGAGCGATAACTTCTTTACCTTCTCTAAATTCTCAAGTCACGCATACGAGTGCATCCCGCCGAGGTAGTAATTCACTCCGAAGTACGTCATAACGATGGTGAGGAAGGCCGCGGCCATGAAGGCGTGGTAGCCTGACGGACGGCGGAGGAACGGCAGCGAGTGGTCGTGGGCTGCTATGGCGTAAACCATGAAGGTAATCAGGCCCCACACTTCCTTGGCGTCCCAGTTCCAGTAAGCGCCCCAGGAGACGTTCGCCCAGATGGCTCCCACGAAGATGCCGATGCCGAGCAGCGTGAGCGCAGGATAGAGCATGAGGCGCGAGAGCAGTGCGAGCCGCTCTTGTTGGGCTACTAATCCTACTGCGTTTCGCCCACGTACGAGGCGCAGCAGCAGTGCCGTGACGGCGCAGAGGAATGTCAGCGAGAGCAGGGCGAACGACATCATGATGACCGAAACGTGGAGTGACAGCAGCGGAGAGTTGAGCACCGGCATGAGGTGGGTTATCTGCGGGTCCATGTAACTGATGTGCGACACCAAGAGGAAGAAGCCCGACAGCAGCAGGCCGAACGGCAGCACGATGCTGAAACGGCGCACCGCCACGAGCGAAAACACCATCACTAACCATGCAAGCAGCAGCATTGTCTCGTAGCCGTTGCCCATCGGCACGCGGCCGGAGACAACCCAGCGCAGCGCAAGGCACAGCGTAAGCGCAATAAAGGAGATGCAAGACACAGCAAAGCCTGCAAGCTTTGCTGTTTTAAGAAGCCTGCTATCAGCACTATCGGGCTTATTAGGCACAATAGGGCGGATAAGCCCGATAAGGCAAATAATCAGCAGCACAATCCCCAGCGAGAGGTTAACCATAAACAGTACAGTGGCGAACGGCACGGCGTTGAGCGTCCGCTCTGCCTTCACCTGCGTGCCCGTTGGCAGCGAGCGGCCTGCGTTTTGCTGCTGGTGGCGCAGCATCTTGTCGAGTATCATGTCTACGCTGGCTGTGCGGCCGGCATGCACTTCTTCATTAAGCAGCGAGAATACGTTGGCCATGTAGGCGCGTTCGCCGTCGGAAACAAGTGTGTCTGCAATATTGTCGGTTGGCGAATACCACTGCGTCGTGCCGCCGCGCGTCACAGGAAACACATCCAGCAGCTCGCCGCGCCGCAGGCGCATGACCATCATCAGGCGGTCGTCAATGTCGGCGGCCTGCTTGTGAAACGCGTCGTTCTGCCCCGAATAATACTCGCGGATGTAAGGCCCGAGGATGTATCCGCCCATCACATGGTTGAAAAAAGTGTTCACCGAGCAGTGCCGGGGCAGCTGAAGCGCGTCGCGCAGGTCGTTGCCTTTCACCTTGAGAACAGGCTCGGCGCACCACTCGTCGCCGTAGAATATGAAGCCGGTGAGCACCTGCTCCGCCGTGTAACCATTGTACGAGCTGCTGCCGCAGAGCTTTTTCGTGAAGTCAACGGCGAATGTCTGCATGGGGCACACGCGGTTGTTGTAGAGGATGAAGAGCCTGCCGAACTTGCTGGCAGTATTTTCTGGGAGGACTGGGACGGACTGGGAGAGCTGTGGGAAGGATATTATTAAGAGAACAATAAGTGCCCCTTTCTTTAACAGCGGACTGCGCAGAAGCTGGCGGAAGCGGCCTTTCGGGTCGCAAAGCATCCACACGAGCGAGACGAACAGCAGGGCGTAGCCGGCGTAAGTGACAGGTATGCCCCACGGGTCGCAGTTCACGGCGAGCACGCTGCCAAGCCCGTCGCGGTCGTAAGACGACTGGTAGAAGCGCAGCGCGCCGTGCCGGTAGATGTTGTTCATCGACACTTCGGCCTGCGTCTCGCGTCCGCCGTCGGTCACGGTGAAGTGCGAAACATAGTCGGCCTCTGCCTGCGTACCGTCGTGATAGCTAACGTAGAAGGTGTCAAGGCGCATCGTGAACGGCAGTTTTTCTTCCTTTACGCCGCCGTTGCCGTCAATAACCGAATATGTGTCAACGGCAACGCCGCTGCGCAGATGCACCATGCCGCGCCACGCCGACATGTGTGTCAACAGTGCTCCGGCAAGTATCATCAGCAGGACAAGGTGCAGCGCGAGCGTTGACATGCGGCGCACACGCCTGCGCACGATGTACGCCACGGCCGTAACTGCAAGCAACGCCCACAGCGAAACAAACCACCACGAGCCGTAAACAGCCGTGTAAGCATAATCGGCGCCGTGGCTTTTGCCGATGAAAGTGGCAGTGGCCATGGTTGCTATGATGAGTAGGTATAGTATAAAAGCAATCCTCTTCAAAACCTCCGACCCACCCCACCCCTCCCGAAGGGAGGGAGTTTGATTAGCATCGAACCAATTTCTGCTATCAATAATGTTGTGTTTTTTATTTGCTTTAGATGCTGTTTTCTGTTTCATTGCTTGTCGTTAAATATATATTATCATAATGTTGCGGCATTCTGTGTTTAGCTTTCACATTGAAAAACGTTGACGCTCTGAGAATGCGGAATTTCAAAACAAAATACTTTTGGCCGTAAATATCGCATTGTCAGGTGTGCAATCATAATTCATTGGCTTACAGCGCGTTGCACGAGAAGCTGACGATGTGTGCTTAAATAGTGTGTACTCATGTTAACGGAAACGTGCTTTTTTAACACAAAAGCTATGTTTTTCAACATCGGGAGCTATGCGTTCCACTATCGAAAGAGTATCTTTCGATAATCAAAAGGACATCTTTCGATAATCGAAAGGATAGCGCACGATTTTTTAACAAGCATTCCTTTACAATTTAACTTAATGTTTTTAACTAAATCGAGCTGGTTTGTCTGAAAACGCGTACATACTTGAAGTGTCAAAAAGAAAGCCACACATAGCATACGGTTACATTCTGATGTGAAAGTAATTATGGTTGTTGTTACTTGCCGCGATGGTTAGGAAGTTTAATATTAGTCAGTTGGTAACCGTCATTCCGCGCTCCGACGCGGCATCCAGTGATAGCAAACAGATTTTGTAGTGTGCTGCTTTACTGGATTCCGCGTCGTAGCGCGGAATGACAATTACCGACTGACAGGTTGAAGCAGTATAGCCGGCAAAGGTAATGGCTTTAACTCCATTAACTTCTATAGTAGCCCCTTCCTAACCCTCCCGATGGAGGGTGCGCTCAAAGAAGCTAACCGGCAAAGGTAATGGCTTTAACTCCATTAACTTCTATAACTCCTTTAACTCCAAAGCGCGCAGCGCTTTACGACTATATCGACTGCAAGAATTTAACCACTGCGTCCCTGTCTTTCTTCGGAAGATTGTAGAACTTCTCCGCCGAGGAGTAAGCGTGGCTGTTCTTGCTGTATGCGTGCCACATTATTGCCTCAACCTCGTTGCGTGCGCGGCAGTCGTGCAGTCGGTCTTCCGCACCCGTGTTCACGCGCGAGAGTCCGCGCCCCCACAGCGGTGTTGTGCGGCACCACGAGCCGTGAATGTCATTCTTCATGTACAGCTTGTGCTGCATCATGTCGCTGTAAGGCCATATAGTCTGGTTCTGATAGCGCGGCAGCGGACGGTCGGCGATGCACTCGGGCGTCCAGTAGTTGTCGTCGCCCGTCTTCCATGATGGGCGGTGGCAACTGGCGCAACCCATCTCCATGAACAGCTCCTTGCCACGCTGCACGTCGGGGTCGTTAAGGTTTCGTGCGCGGGGGATTGACAGTCCGCGGTGCCAAACCATAAGGGCGTAGAACTGGTCGGTGGTCATGTCCGGCTCGAAGTTGTACCACTTGTTGTCAAACTGGTTGGTCGAAGGGCTCAGCAGGTTCTTCACGGCGTCGGCTATTCCGGCGTCAGTTCCGTCGGCGAAATACGGCGAAGTGGGGTCTTGCTTGATGGCGTTGATTACGTCGCTGTTCTCCGACATGGCCTGCGCCCATGCGTCGGTGGTGTAAAGCTTGGGTCGGTCGGGACGGCTCACGTTGGTGATGTTCCATATAGCGTTCGCGCCCGGGCCGTCCTGAAGAGTGGCGCGCGTCAGGGCGTAAGTGAACCTCTTGACCATCCGCTCCGCGCCGGGCGAGCCGTCAGCCATGCGTCCCGCGCTGCCGAACGTGGTGTACCACGCTCCTGAGGCGAAGTCGTTGGCGGCCGCGTCCCAGAAGTTAGGGTTGACATACTCTGACACGTCAAGCCCCTGCTGCTTGTAATACGCGGCGGTGGAGGCGTACTGCTGTCGGATGTCATCTTCCTCTATCGCGTCCAAAAGGCCGGTGCCTATGATGCCGATGGTGGACTCAAGACGTATTTCAATGTCCTCGGGCTTGGGCGAAGTGTTGAATGCCGACTGCGGTATGCTAAGCTCCGGGTAGATTAGCTCGTACTTCTCGCCGTCTGGGAACTGCAATGGCAGTCCGCTCTCCATGGCCGTAACCTTCTCCCAATGCATCTGTATCTGGCTCTCGTCGATAGGCGGCAGGAATGGAGATGTGGCCTGTGTCTGCGGCATGGCGGTCACCTCGCTGATGTAAGGGCCGTCGTTAGAGCCGGGAGCGTCGGGGTGATAAATCACGAGCAGATAGCCGTTGCCGTTGCCGTAGGCCGTCGTGTACGTGTCGAAACGCTTTCCGTGGCCGTAGCTCGGGTGGCAGTCAAGACACGAACGGCGCGTGCTGGCCGGGCCGAGACCCTTGAACGGAGCGTTGTTTATGGTAACGCTGCGCTCGAAAATCATCTCGCCCTCGTTGAACTCGTCCATGAGTCCGAGCTGTTCCGTTGCCGGCGTCTCGTCCTCGTAGCATCCCGCCAGCACGTTGTCGGTAGTCCCCAGCCGTCCGCCGGGATACCATTCGTCGGCTGTGAAGTTGCCCTGCGCCGTCCCGACGTAGCTTGCGTCGGTCTCGACGTGCAGCGTCGCGGTGTCGTCGTCGCTGCAGGCTGACAGCGCGAAAGCGGCCGCGGCCGCCATGAAAGGATAAATAATGTTCTTCATCTTACTGTTTTTTATAAATGTTTTTGTACTATTTCACCCAGCCAAACAGGTAAGCGCCGACTGCAAATCATCGGTTTCGCCGTAACCGTTATCCTTCAGGATACCTACACCCGTCCTCCTTTTGAGAGGGCTGTGGTAAGTGGCAGGTTGTTATTTGCTGAAAACTATATCGACTGCAAGAACTTCACCACGGCGTCCCTGTCCGCCTTCGGCAGGTTGTAGAACTTCTCGGCCGCGGCGTAAGCCTGGCTTTGCTTGCTGTAGGCGTGCCACATGATGGCCTCAACCTCGTTACGCGCACGAGCGTCATGCAGGCGGTCCTGGGCGCCGCTGTTCAGCATCGACAGGCCGCGTCCCCACAAAGGAGTGGTGCGGCACCATGAGCCGTGTATGTCGTTCTTCATCGCCAAGCGGTGCTGTATGAAGTCCGTGTACGGGTAAATCACCTGATGGGCGTAGCGCGGAAGCTCTTTCCCGGCAAGAATTTCAGAGCGTCCGTAGTTGTCCTCTCCAGTAGTCCATGACGGACGGTGGCAGTTTGCGCAGCCCATATCCATGAACAACTCCTTGCCACGCTGCACGTCAGGGTCGTTAAGGTTGCGTGCGCGCGGCACGGCCAAGCCCCTATGCCACACCATGAAGGAGTAATACTGGTCGTCGGTCATCTCCGGTTTGAAATTATAATATGGATTGTCGTACAAGTCTACGTCGGTACTCGGCGACAGGAGGTAAGCCAAAGCTTCCGATATGCCCTCCTCCGTACCGTCATTATAATAAGGATGGACGAGCGAGGTGGGGTTGGCGCCGTTCTCCTTGATGTACTTTATAACGTCTTTGTTCTTCGACATGGCGCGCGCCCAAGGCTCAGTTGAACATATCTGGTGCTTGTCCGAGCGCAGGATGTTCAGCTCGTCCCACAGCGCGACGTCGTTTTGCAGGCAACCTTCAAGCAGGTCATAGTTGAAGCGTTTTATGAACTTCTCGCCGTAATAGTCAGTGGCATAAGCCGTCTCGGCCATCTGCCCGGCTGCAGCATTCCACATCATGGGGTTCAGCTCCACACCGGCTGCAGCCTCTGCACGGTACTGTTTTTCAAGCTCTTCGTTGCTGATGGCATCGATAAGGCCAAGTCCTTGGAAGTTGCACGACACTATAAGGCGCACATCATAGCCCGAAGGTACGGGGTCGGTGTTAAAGGCCGACTGTGGAATGGTGACCGTAGGATACCTCAACGCGTATTTTTCGCCGTCGGGGAAATGCATGGGCAATCCGCTCTCCATGGCTGTAACATTCTCCCACGATATGTTTACCTGGGCCGGGTCAAGCGGTGGCAAGAAGGGAGTCTGCGCCATCGTCATGGTAAAGGTGGTCAGCTGGTCAATCAGCGGGCCGTCGTTACTGCCCGGAGCGTCGGGCGTATACACCGAGACAATGTAGCCGTTGCCCATCTCCGGATTGAAGTCGGAGCGGCTATGGCCGTGTGAATAGCCGCCAGAATGGCAGTCCTCGCACGAGCGGCGCGAAGCTGCTGGTCCCCATCCCTTGTATGGGTCGTTTGAAAGAGTAAACCTCGCACTGGCAATCAAATCGCCCTCGTTGAAATGGTCGTCCAGCCCCTGCTCGGTCACGGCAGGTGTCTCATCCTCATAGCAGCCAGCGTAGACGTTCTCGGTGGTTCCCAGCTTTCCGCCGGGATACCATTCCTCGGCCGTAAACACGCCTTGCGCCGTGCCAACGTAGTTAGCGTCGGTCACAACGCTTAGCTTCTGCACGTCCTCGTCGGTACAAGCCGACAGGGCGAACACGGCCGAAGCCATGATGAAAGGATAAAAAATGTTCTTCATTTTACTGTTTTTTTATTAATGTTTTTGTATCATCTTTTCCCGCCTAAGCTGAAAAGCCTTACAGCCATGCGCATGCTGGCGCGGTATAATCACACGTCACGATGCGCACGGCTGCATGGCTGTGCCTGCGTGGCAGGCTTATGCCAGGTTACTGTTTCTCAATCCACTGCGACGCGGCCTCAAGCTGACCGTTGAGAGCGTCGACGGCTTCCATGGCGTCGCCGGCCTGCTGCGCGCCCGGATTATCTACGAAGGCGACGCCGCTCTCGACGCATGCCGTCAGTTTGGCGATGGCGTTGTCAAGCGCCGACTGCAGGTCGCCAGCGCCGCTGTAACCGTTGTTCTTCAGGAAAGTCATTACCGACTTTTCTGCCGGGGCGCTCTGGTCGATGTTGCCGTAAAGGCTGTTCTTAATGCTGTAGATGTTGTCGCGGTAGTCGATGTACGACCTCTTGCTGTACGGTGACTCGATGTAGTCGATGGCATCAGGCTCGTTCGGGTCGAGCGAAGGCTGCCCCGTAGCCACGCGGTAAGCCTGTCCTATCTTCTGGCTGGCCACCTCGTTGGCAATGTTTCCGCAGCCCGAAGCGCCCACGAGGGTTACAAGCGCGGCGGTGATTGAGGCGTAAGAGCTGCCGTCAGTGCCCGCCAGGAGCATGTCGGCGCCGTAATAATAGCCGTTGTCGTCAAGCGCGTGGGTCTTCACTCCAAGCTCGGTGACGCGCGCCTTGTGGGCGGTGTTGGCCTGCAGGCCGAGCCATGACACCTCAAGACGGTAGCAGTTGTCGCGCACGTCGCCTGCAACGGCTACGAGAAACGCCAGCTCGTCCTTGCACTGCACCGTGGGTTTGTTGGCAAAACTCTCATGATCTTCAACGCCGTCGAACACCGACGCAGGGCGCGGAGCGCCGTTGCGGAAGAGCACGAACTCAAGTCCGTGGAAGCCGAGGGCCGTGTCGAAGTTGGCGTTGTTTTGGTTGACGAAGGCTATCGGGTCGTCGCTGTAGAGGCCGGCAACCATCGTCGGGTTAGACATGAAGTCGGCCATCTGGCCCTGATCGAGGGGCCATGAGTCCATGTGCGGGTCGAGGTTGTAGTCCGTAGCCGCGCCGTAGAGGAAGGCTTCGCTCTTCTCCCAGTATTCGCGCGCCGTCTTGAAGGCGTCGCATGCGGCCTCAACGTCGGCGTCGGTGAGCGTTCCAGCGTCGTGCTTCTGCTGCATGTTAACGGCCTCTTCATAAAGGACGTCGGCCGAGGCGGCAAGGTTCTTATACGTGGGGAACACCACTTGGTTGACGTACTGGTTGGCAACCTCCCACATTTCGGCCTGTATTCCGCTCCAGCGGTTGCCTATTACGGGGTTCTCCTTGTCGCCGCCGAGGTCGGGGGCGTCATCGTCGCTGCACGCCGACAGCGACGTCATGGCAAGCGCCCCTATGCAGAGCGCAGCCCAAAGATTGTTTTTCATTTTCATATATACATTTGTTTTTGGGTTTGAATACTAAGTTTACACAGCCTTTGTAGGGACATAATTAGCTTAACGCTGACCTTTGGTTCATTATGTCCGCACGCCGCGAAGAGGCGTATTGCATAAGCGCAGCACAGCAAAAACGTTCTTTCAGAACGTGCGGACATAATGAATTATGTCCCTACAAGGGTTGTCCATAATTTAAAAGAGCCATATGTTTACAGGAAAAAGCCCTCGTATGCCACTCCGATGTTGAGCGCGGGCTCGTCGTTGTAGCCGCTCTTGAGGAAGCGGTGGTTATACTCCGCCTTGACCGCTATCTGCGGAACGGGGTAATAGTTGAGGCCGGCGGCCACGATGTTCTTGTTCGTGTAAGTGTTAGTGGCATTGTTAACGTATGAGTCGTAGTACTCGTAGTGGCCGAAGACGTAGAGCTTCTGTCCCGAGCGGCGCAGCTTCTCTATCTGCGAGAACACGTCGTAACCGGCCTCGACGCTCACCGCCACGGCGTGCGAACCGAAGGCCGTCTTGCGGTAAGGCGACGTTCCCGACGACTGGTTTGCCTTTATAGCACTGATTGCCTGCGCGTCGCTTACGTAGCCGTAGTCGGCGTATCCGCGCGCAATCCAGTTGTGGGCGTTGTACGTGAAGTCGATTGAGCCGAGGTAAACGTTGCCCTCAATGTCCTTGTATCGGTTGCCTTCGGTCTCGAGGTCGTGCGGGAACGTGTTGTGCATCGTCTTTCCGTAGTAACCGCTGACGCCTATACGCAGGCCGGGAATGGTGTAGTTGTCAACGCGGGCGAGAAGTCCGAACTTGTTGGCAACCTCAAATTCATACGGGCTTTGCGCTCCCTTGCCTATCCAGTAGGTGCGGTCGAACTGGAAGGCGTCAAGCCCTCCGGTGAACTGAAGCTCGTAGCGGAAGTCGCCGGCGCGTCCCCAGAATGATATTCCGGTCTGGTGCCACGTGCTGGGAATTATCGTACGCTCGCCCTCGGGACGGTAAACGGTGAAGAAATTGAGCGGCTCGTGGTGGGCGTTGGTAAGTCCGAACGGCAGCACTATGTGGCCGAAGCGTATGTTGGCCCAGTCTGCAAACGACTTCTGCACCCAGAACTGTTCAAGCTCCACCTCGCCTCCTTTCTCTGTCTCGGCCTCCCATTCGCCGCCTTCCTCGGCCTCTTTCTCTATCGCGCCGCCGCTGCCGCCGTGCTCAAACTCGATTTCCATGCCTACGCTCCAGCCCTTGCCGAAGTCGTAGCCCACGTAAAGCACGGCGTGGGGAATGTCGAAACGACCGTGCGAAGGGTCGTTCTTGTAGTATGACGGATTAGAGTAACGGAACGGATTGTCGCTGTAAAAGTTGCGCGAATAGGCTATTTCGCCGTATCCGCCGATGCTCAGGCGGTTGCCTTTGACGTGCTGATAAACGCTGTCCGAGGCCGAAACCTGCGCCCGCGCCGTTGCTGCCGCGAGGCATACTGCCAGCGCGCACAGCAATAACTTTGTCGTAATCTTATTCATTTTGCAGTTTTATGGTTTGTTTTCAACGATGATTTCCGCTGCAAAAGTACTATAATCGAAAAATGTTAGCAATACTTAAAAATCGGTAAAAAAGGCATAGCGGCACGCAACGCCATAATAACCACAAATGAGTATGAGCCGCTTTGCAAAAGAGAACACGCTGGCCGATATGCGAAATAAAGTGTGCCGCGCTTCCAGGAAAAGCCGGGAAACAGCGCCACAAGCCGCCCGGCAGTACACAATAATAGGTATGCCGCGAATGTACCCACATGTTGGTAGAAGATGGTCTGCCATCAGAAAAGAACAGGTAATCAAGCTCCCTCCCTTCGGGAGGGCTGGGGCGGGTCTTCAATTGACGGTCTTTTGCAATGGAAAAGACCGTCTTTTACACGCTAAAAGGCCACCTTTTGCAATGCAAAAGACGGCCTTTCATAAGCTATTGGATATCAACATGTTACACAACGCGCCGCATCAGGCCGTGCAGGCAGCCTTACGCCGTGCGCCGTTACGCAGCCTGCGCAGCCACAGGTAGTAGCCCGTAAGCGGAAGGCTGGCGCCCATAAGGGCTGCGACGAACCAGAGGATGCGAGTAAGCAGACCGCCGAACGAGCCTACATGTACCGAATATATCCAGCCGCGCAGCTTGCCCTGCCCTGCCGCGTCGGCATATTTCGTTACGGAAGTGATGCGCCCTGTGCTCACGTCGAACGTATAACGGTCGGCAGCGCGGGTGTTGCCGAAAGCGGCGGAGCTTACCGTCGCCGTGCCGTCCGCCACGCTGATGAAGCGCGCATCGGGATTGTCGGCACGCAGGCGGTCATACACCTGCTGCCACACGGCGGTGTTCATGGTGGCTGTGCGCTTGCCGTCATCCCCGTTCCTGCCAGCTTTCCTGCCGTTTCCGGCGTCCTTGCCGCCGTGCGCCTGCCCTTTTGCAGAAGCCTCAACGCCAAAGGCGGCGTAGAAAGCGGTGCGGTACCACGAGAACGACCACGTAAGTCCGGTAAGCGACATGGCAAGTAGCAGCAGCACGGCATACATTCCTCCGGCCACATGGAGGCTGTGCCACAGGCGGAAACGGCCCTTGCGCAGCGTCAGTTTGAGGCTGTTGCGCAGTGCGCGGCGCGTCTTCGGCCACCATATTATGATGCCCGACACAAGTGCTATGACAAACATGATTGTGGATATTCCCACTATTATCTTGCCGTAAGCAGGCCGCCCCTCGGGCCGTCCGTTGTCCATCAGCCAGCGGTGCAGGCTGAACATGGCGGCGAAAAAGGCGTTGCGCTCCTGCCGCCCCTTGACTTCGCCCGTGTACTGGTTGACGATTACCGACGCACGATGCGGCTTGGAGATGCTTACGCTGTACGCCTTTTCGGGGTCGGAACTCACCGTTACGCCCGTAACACGCACCCCTTCTGGCAGCGTTTGCGCCACCTTGTCGGCCAAAACGCCGACAGGCAGCGGCCTGTCTCCGGCCTTCTCAACCGTATAAAGGCCGCCGTCGAACAGCTGCGTCACTTCCTTCTCGAACACAAGCATCGCCCCCGAGAAGCACACCAAGGTGATGATTATGCCGAAAGGAACCGACAGCCAGAGATGGATTTTCCTGAAAAAGTGTTTCATGTAAGTGGGGTTTTACGGTTATGAGGTTATTGGGTTATACGGTTGTGAGGGTTTGCGGTTATGAGGTTGTGGGGTTTTACGGTTATGAGGCCATGCGGTTTTAAAGTTATATAACCGTAAAACCTAATAACCGCACAACAGCAAGACCTTATAACCCCATAACCGTATAACCGTAAAACCTCATAACCGCATAACCTTAATCAATTCTTCCAATTCCAGTAAGCGTAGTTGCGCCGTTGACGGTGAGCGTCTTCATCGCCACGCCCGACTGCGGATTGATTTGCCAGATGGCAGGGTAGCCGCTCTCGGTGTTCACCGATACGTATGCGTAACCATTCTCGAAGTAAGGTGTTGAGCCGAAGCCTGTAACGTCTGAGGGCAGGCCGGTGACGTTGACAAGCGTCTTGGCAGACGCATTGAAGACGGCAAGTTGGTTGGCGGTCTTCGTAGACGAAGTGATGGGAGCGTCGTACATAAGGAACAGGAAGTTGTCGCCACCCATATACCAGCTGCGCTGCAGGCCGTTCTGCGACAGCTGTTCGAGGTTGCAGTAGTAGTCGTCAAAATCCTCGGTCTGCGTGTCTATGCGCACAACTCCTGCCGGCAGCGTTGTCTGCTGGCGCGAGTCGCTCATCGTCTTGGCGTAACTCGGAGAGATGACGTACACATACCGGCCGTCGTCGGTGGCCCATACCATCTGGTAATACTGCGACTTCATGCGTCCGCAGGCATAACTTATCTTGTCGGTCTTCACGATTTTCTTCTCCTTGAACGTGTCGTCGGTGAATATCGCCACCCAACATGAGTCGGGCCACTGCGTCCATTGCAGCTCGCCTTTCTTGTAACTGCTGCTGTGCGAGCCGCCGTCCTCGGTCTTGATAAGGTCTTCATACCCCGGACGCACATACTTGTATTGCGTCCGCTCATCGTCGGTGAACTGCTGGCAGCCGTACTGCGACAGCCCCATCGGTATGGCGGCGCTGTATATTTTCGTGCCTACCTGCTCGAGACCGGCCAGCGTCACGTACTCGCCGTTGCCCAAAAAGTTCTCGCAGATGAAGTCCCTGTCAGTCACAACGCTCTCGCTTCCCGATGTCGCAGTCTGGTTTGAGACGAACGTCTCGTCGTCAACGTCAAGATAAGAAATCTTGAACACGTATGGAATATACTCCGTCACGGGGTCTGCCCAATCGGGATTGCCCTCGCCGCTCGACGTCGTTATGATTTTATCATCATACAGTCCGTAGGTTGTGAATCGCGTAACAAAGTACTCGTTGGCACGCTGCTGGAGCGCCTTCGTCGTAGAGTTGCGCACGAAGGAGAACGTTGTGCCGGACTCGCCCTGATGGTAATTCAGGGCGTACAGGTACTTGTTAGAGTGGAACACCCAGTAAGTAGCACCCTCGTTGGCCAGTCCCGACGCGGTTATTTCACCGCTAAGAGACTCTGCCGTGGTAAGAACGTTGGCCTCGGCGCTGGTGCTGTTCACCGTCGCGGCTATCACGTAAGGGTTGGTAAGGGCATCAGAGCCGGTGCCGCCACCGCCCGGTTCGTCGTCGGAACATGATGTAAGGGACACGCCGGAGAGCGCTATCGCAGCCATTCCGGCAAAAAGACAAAACTTCTTCATTGATTTATTGATTGATGATTAATATTGTTTTAATAGGACAGATAGGGCTGATAGACCCGATAGGGGTAAGCTATTGAATTCTTCACTCTTAGTTCTTCACTCTTCACTTGCCAAGGTTCACCCTCACTTTGCCGTAGAACGCGCGGCCGGCTTTTTGCAGACTGAAGTTGTCGTAGAGGTTTTCGTCGGTGAAGTTGCGGCACTCTAACGAGAAGTTATACCGTCCGCGGCAGATGCTGTAGGAAAGAGTGAGGTTGTGGGAGAACTGCGTAGGCACCATGTATTCTGACAAGTTGACCGCGCTAAGGCCGTCGGAGTAGTAGCAGAAGCTGTGCAGATACTGGTTGTCGTAGGTCAGCGTGAGCACGTTTCCTTTCCCTCCGAGGTCGTGCCAGTACAGGTTCACGTCGCTGTCGGCGAACTGGTAGGGCACGTTGGGCATACGCGAGCCGTACATGGGGTTGGCGACGGATGTGCTGCCGGTCATCAGCCGCTCGTTGTCCTCAACGTCCATGTGGGTGAAGTTGCCGCCGACGCTAAGCCACCGGCCAAGGTTATAGCGCACGGAGAAGTTGTAGCCGACGGTCTTCACCTTGCCGTAGTTCTCGTAATACGCGCCCTCGCGGTTGCCGCTAAGGCTGGCTATGCTGCGCTGGATGTAGTCGCGCGTGTCGCGGTAGATGAAGCCTGCCTCGGCGTAGAGCGAGTGCTGGCCGAGCGTCTTCTGGTAACTTAGGTTCACGTTTACGTTGTGGCTCTGCTCCGGACGCAGCATTACGCTGCCCGTCTCAAGGTCTTCGTCGCCGAACATCTCCTCCACCGTGGGCAGGCGGTACGCCTTTTCGTATGACAGCTTGGCCTGAAGTCCGGGCAGGATGAAGTACGTTCCGGCCGCGCCGAAGCCCCAGGAGTCGAGCGTCCGCGAACGTCTTACAAAGTCGGATGCGTTCTCGTCGGTGGCCACAGGGCCTGCAACGTAGAGGCTGTAATACTTTCCGAAGACGGAGATGTTCCATTTTTCCGACGGCATAAGGCGGTAAGACAGGCCCGCTATGTTCTTTCGCGACTGCTTTGCGATGGCTTCCGTCGTCTCGGTGTTATATAATAAGGAGGTATTCTCGCGGCGGAACGCGTTGAATACGTTGTTGAACGTCAGCGTGTGGCCGTGCGCGATGCGGTAGTTCAGGGTAACGGTGGCGTTCCAATTGTCGTTGTCCGAGCGCATGTACTGGTACGACTGCTCTCCCGGGTCGTTCTTTTTCTGCCGCTCGCCCAGCCAGTTATAGCGGTAGGTTGCGGTGTCAACGTTGGTCGTTGAGTTACGGTTGTAGTTGGCAGTGGCCACAAGGCTAAGCCCCTTCAGGAAGAGGTTGCGCTTCGAGTACTCGAAAGACGGCATGAGGGAGTGGCCGTAACGGTGCTTCTGACCGAACACTGTCTTCTGTCTTACGCCCGTCTGTATGTCCTTGTACATGTGCGACCAGGTGAAGCCGAGCATGATGCGGTCGGCCCATGGCAGGCCGGTGAAGCCCACCTTTGCCGCCACCGCCTCGTTATGGTACGTGTCGTTGAAACGCTTTACGCGGCGGAGCGTCTTGGTGTCGAGTGCTCCAGTGGCGAAGTCGAGCACAGGAGCGTCCACATAATAGTCGTTGTCGGAGTAGTTCTGGAAGGCGTTTATCTCGTAAGTAAAGCCGTTCCTGAAGGCCTGTCCGAAGTTTACGTGCGACTTGTGGGTGTTGAACGAGCCGTATGAATACGCCGCGTCGAGAAACCACTCGCGCCTTTTCCTGTTGGTAACGATGTTGATAACGCCGCCGATAGCGTCGGTTCCGAAGCCCACGGGCACCACACCTTTATATACTTCTATGCGCTCGGCGAAGTTCACGGGTATGTTGTTAAGGCCGAACGAGCCGCCCACTCCCTCCTGCGGCACGCCGTCGATGAACACCTTTACGTGCTTTCCGCTGAAGCCGTCGAGCATCAGGTTCATGTCCGAACCTACTCCGCCGCTCTCCCTCAGCTTAAGTCCGGGAGCCTTGGCAAGGGCCTCGCTAAGGGTCTTTGTGGTGTTAAGCATGCCGCGCGTGTCAACCGCCACGGCGTTGTAAGCCGAGTTCTTGACACGGCTGACGCCGGCCGACACCACCGAGACCTCGGCCAGCTGTATGGCGTCCTCGCGTATGCGGACATTCATCTTCAGGCGTTCGCCTGCGTGGAGGGTGACTTTTTTCTCCACCGTCTCGTAGCCAACGGCCGACACGACAAGCGTGTAATCGCCTGCCGGAGCCTTGACATGGTATATCCCCTCGCCGTTGGTCGCGCTGCCATAGCCCGTCCCCTTGAGTTTCACCGTGGCGTAACTTACCGCGGCCTTGCCGTCGGAGACGACGCGGCCAGATATCATCCCGTCGACGCCGCCTTGTGCCCAAAGTGATACGGAAACGGCTAACAGCGTTGACAACAGCGTTGCTTTCAATCTTTTAAATACACACATGATACTGATTTCCTTATCTATGATTTCGTGCTGCAAAGTTAGCGACAAGGCAGAAAAGCCGCAATCGCCAAAAGTTGGTATTTTGAATGTCGCGCAAGAGGTGGCCTTTCACCTTCCAAAAGGCCACCTTTTACACGCTAAAAGGCCATGTTTTGCAATGCGAAAGACGGCATATCGGCAAGCCGCTGACAGCCAGCGACTTACAGAAGCGGCACAAACTGTGATGAAAGAACGGTCAAGACAACACGCAAGAACGGCTGAAACAAAGCATAAAGGACGCGCAAACGATGTGTCTGCGCGCCCTTTACGACGTAGAAAGTGGTCTCACCGAGAATCGAACTCGGATCTAATCTTTAGGAGAGACTTGTTCTATCCATTGAACTATGAGACCCATTCCGCGTGCAAAGGTAATCTGTTTAAGGCGTAAAACCAAATTATTTGCAAAAAAACATGCGAACGATTAAACTTTTTGACATTACCACAATCAGAATAAGTGTTATGAAGAAACTTATCGCTTTTTGGATGTTTTTGTTGTGCGCAGCCATCTGCCACGCGCAAGGCAGCGCAAAAGGAAAGATTATCGACTCGGCCACCGGTGAGCCGATGTCATACGTGAACGTATCTATTTTCAACCGTGCCACACAGAAATTCGTCACAGGAGCGGTGACCGACGACAAGGGACAGTTCAACATCAGGCAGCTGGCCTACGGCGACTATACCCTGAAACTGTCATACATCGGCTACACGGAGGTGAGCCGCGACTTCTCAGTGGGAGAGCAACACAAGCACGCACTATTCAACGACATGCACATGACCGAGGACAGCCAGACGCTGGAAGAGGTCACCGTGACGGCGCAGCGCCCCGGCATGAGGCTCGAGGTTGACCGCAAGTCGTTCGACGTGTCGCAGGACATAAACAACGCCGGCATGGCCGCCACCGACGTGCTGGAGAACATTCCGTCGGTAGAAGTCGACACTGACGGCAACATATCGCTGCGCGGCAACACCAGCGTGGAGGTTTGGATTAACGGAAAGGCCAGCGGACTGACCAGCGACAACCGCGCCGAAATACTGCAACAGCTGCCATCCGAAAGCATCGACCGCATAGAAGTAATCGACAACCCCTCGGCAAAATTCAGCGCCGAAGGCAGCGCCGGCATAATAAACATCGTGCTGAAGAAGAACCGCACCGCCGGATACTACGGCTCGGTGCAGGGCGGAGGCAACACCAACGGCAGCGCGAACGTGAGCGGAAACATCAACTTCAACATAGGGCGGTGGGAAGGTTTCGCAAACATCGGCTACCGCCACCGCGCCAGCGAGGGCGGCTCGGAGAGCTACCAGGAATACCTGAACACGGGGGAATACCAGTCATACTCCACCGAGAACGACCGCACGGGCAACAACCTCTTCGCACGGGCAGGACTGACCTACAACGCAACCGACAAGGACGCATTCTCGATTACCGGCATGACGATGTTCGGAAGTCACAACAACGGCGGCATAACGCCCTACCACTACGGAACAATCGGCGCCGAACACGACTCTTACATAATGCTGCGCAACTCGTCGGGACACAACGACATGCGCATGCTCTACGGCGAGTTCAACTACCGCCACAGCTTCACCGACAAGCACTTCCTTGACTTCACGGTGGATTACCACAACTGGCGGATGGACCAGGAGAACATCTACCAGGATAGCACGACATACATCGACCCCACGGGAGCCACGGAATACGACTACCAGTACCGCCCGATGTACATGCGCAACCACTCGTGGGAAGTGAAGCTGGACTACGAAAACCCGATAGCCGACGGCTGGCTGCTGCAAGCCGGATACCAAGGCAACTTCGACAGGGAGAACTCTCCGCAGGAAAGCTACATCGACGAAACGTCGTGGAGCGGAGCAAACGCCGTGGAGGACGAGGAGTATTACAACCGCTTTATGTACAACCAAGACCTGCACGCGATGTACGCCACGGTGACGACGAAGTTCGGCAAGCTCGGCGTGATGGCCGGACTGCGCGGCGAATACTGGCGCGTCAACACGTCAAGCTACAGCTACGAGCAGGAGCATGACCCCTCGAAACGCGACAAACCGTTCAAAAAGGACTTCTTCCAGCTGTTCCCCAGCGTGTTCCTCTCATACCAGTTCGACGACAGCCAGCAGCTGCAGCTCAACTATACGCGCCGCCTGCGCCGTCCGCGCGGACACCAGCTAAACAGCTTCCGCAACACGCGCGACGCGTCGATGATTTCGTTCGGTAACCCGAGGCTTACCCCGGAATACAGCAACTCGTTCTCGCTGAACTACCTCAAGACGTGGAACGCCAACTCCGTACTCGTCAGCGCGTACTACCGCCCGACTGACGACGTAATCCAGCGCATCAACTACCAGAGCACCACCGACAACCAGATGTACTCCACATACATGAACGTTGCCAGCAGCGTAAGCACCGGCCTTGAGCTGGTTATGAAGAACCAGCTGTTCAAGATACTCAACCTCACCACCACGGCCAACGCCTACTACTACAAGCTTAACGGCTTCAAGTACAACATTGACGGGCAAACCATCACCGGTGAAAGCGACGACAACTTCACCTGGAACGCACGAATGCAGGCGTCGCTCATGCTGCCTTACGACATATCGGTGCAGCTTACGGGCCGCTACCGCGCACGACAGGTCATCACGCAGGGCTACCGCAAGGCCAACTTCAGCATGAACTTCGGTGTGCGCAAGACGTTCCTCGACCGCAAACTGACGCTCGCGCTCAACTGCCGGGACATCCTCAACTCGCGCAAGTTCGAGAACTTTACAAGCTCGGAGACCTTCACACGCCGCCAGAAAAACTGGGGAAGCGGCCGCACGCTGAACGTCACCCTGACATACAGCTTCGGCAACATGAAGGCCAAAGCGCCCAAGAAGAAGGTGAACAACAGCGCCAACATGGGCGGTGAAGACGGCGGAATGGAAAGCATGGACTGACGTCTACAAGAAGCCAAGGAAGCCGGAGGGGACTAAAGGAGCTGAAAGCAATCCCCCTGCGGCAAACACCGTTAGGACAAACAACAGGCAAGCCGTTCACCGGCATCAGCCGAACCGGGAACAGCCTGACAGCCAACGTATTACAAAAGGCCGTCTTTTGCAGTGCAAAAGACGGCCTTTCATGTTGTAAAACGTGGCCTTTCGCAATGCGAAAGGCCACGTTTCAGAAAACGCCGGATGTACGGCGGCCGACCAACACGCCTCCGGCTGAATAACAGGAAAACACCGCCCAAAGCGAAGATTTAATATACAAAACAGCATTTTTACGACAAAAAATCTTGGAACATACCGTCTAAACTACTATATTTGCAAAAACACACGGTTTTCAGACCACGAAATCCGCCATGGGAAAAACATCACTGAAAAGAGCGTTTACCTGAAAAGCACAGGCAAAGTTCCCACGCTTTTTCCATTATCAACACTTCTCCAAGGGGACGGAGAAGAATAAAAACGCAAGAACCATGAAAAAAGACGAACAGCGAAAAGGTAAGAACAAGCATCTGGCTTCTTACCATGTATTACTGTTTTTACTGCCCGTCATGCTGCTGCAAAGCTCCTGGCTGCATGCGCAAGACGTAGTATTCAACGAAACTTTTGACACGCCTGACGCCATGGCAAGGTTCACCACAATCGACGTCAACAATGACGGGGAATGCTGGAACTACTACACAATCAGCGAAAACACACGATGCACCACCGGCATGAACGCCCATGACGACTGGCTGGTAACCTCCGGAATAGACATGAAGGCCGGATATACATATACAATATCATTCAACGCAAAGGCTTTGGACGGGAAGCTCGAATTGGGTGTCGACAACACTCCCTCCGAAGAGGCTCTTTCCGAAGGTCTGCTGATACAGGAAAAGACCCTGGCCGGCGATTACGAACTTGTTGAATCCACGTTCACCCCACCCGCAGACGGTACGTACCACATAGGCTTCCACGCCGTTTCGGGCGGTTTCTGGTCGTATGTCGACATTGACAACATAACCGTCACGGAGGCAGCACCGGCACAGCCGGAAACCGTATTATACGGAACCATCGTCACGGATGACGACAACTCCTTCACCGCCGGCATCTACTCCTTTGTCCCGGGCGAGCAGATTGAGCTTACACCCGTTGCCACACGCACCGATTACATAGCCAACGGAGGCGGTGTCTACCTTGACGGGAAATACTATTTCACACTTTTCATGACGGGAAACCCCGTCCGCGCCGTGTACAACGTCTACGACTTCGAGAGCGGCACGACATCGTCCACCATGTACGAAGGCATGCAATACATCGCCTCCGACATGGCTTACGACCCCACAACGGGCAATGTGTACTGCTGCTCGATAGGCGAGACGGCGACAGAATACGTCTTCAGCTCCATGGACTTGCTGACGGGCGTAAAGACTCCTATCGCCCCCATCGAGATGATGGTTGCCATAGCGGTTGACGCAAAGGGACAGGTGTACGGCATTTCAGACGGCGGAATACTTTACGCCATCGACAAGAACGACGCCCGGCTGACAGAAATCGGCGACACGGGGTTCCGCGAACTGGGCAAGATGCTTCAGTCGGCAACCATCGACCCTGCAACCGGCGAGTTCTGGTGGGCGATGGCCAACGAGAGCGAAAGCGGCCTTTACAAGGTTGACACCGCAACGGGCGAGGCCACGCTCGTGGGCAGGTTCGCCAACGGAGAGCATATAACGGGAATATTCGTGCGCCAACCGTTCTTCAACGCAAAGGCTCCTGCGGCAGTAAGCGGCTTCGAGACGAGGTTTGAAGGAGGCAGCCTTGAAGGCACGGTGAGCCTCAACGCCCCGGAGTCAGACACCGAGGGGCAGCCGCTCGAGGGCACTATAAGCCTGAAACTGCTTGTTGACAACAAGGAATATGCCGTCCGCGATGACGTCAGTCCGGGAGCCGCCGTAGAGATACCCGTGAGCTGCGGGGCTGACGGATGGCACGAATTCGCCGTAATACCGTACAACGCCGAGGGCAACGGCCAGCCTGCCAACAGGCGCATGTACGTGGGCAACGACACGCCGAAGGCTGTAAGCAACGTCGTATGCACGAACGACGGCACGCGGATGATCGTAACATGGACTGCGCCGGACGGCAGCGTGAACGGCGGATACGTAGACCTTGAAGCCGTGACTTACGACATACAGCGCTATCCTGACTATACATGGGTTGCCACTGACGTGAAAGGCACGACGTTTACCGACGAGCTTACGTCTACCGACATGTGCACGTACAGCTACGGCATCGTGGCAAAATACGCCGGCAAGGAGAGCGACATGATTGTGAGCAACTTCGTAACCATAGGCGACGAGCTGGCATTGCCCATCTACGAGACGTTCGAGATACCGCAGACTTTCGACACATGGAGCATTGTTGACGCCAACAACGACGGCTACACATGGAGCTACTCAACCAGCGTCCGCGCCGCAATATACGAATGGAGCGTGACGGAGCCGACGGCTGACGACTGGCTCATCAGCCCGAAATTCCGCCTGGAGGCAGGCAAGAGCTACGACATCGCCGTAGACGCCATCAACAGCATACCCGGAGAACCTGAGAAAATAGAAGTGTTCATAGGCACGGAGCCGACGGCCGGAAGCATGACGCGCAGCGTAATAAGCCTGACTGAAGTCAACGACGACACACAATGGACAACGCTTAAAGGCACCTTCGACGAGACGCAGGGCGGCACTTACCGCATAGGAATACACGTGACGAGCGACACGCACATCGGCGACCTGCTCGTGCGCAACATCAGCCTGAAGGAAAACACAAGCTCAGGCATCACCGACGTAACCGGCGGCAGCGGCCTGGAAGTTTACGCTGACGGCGGCCTGCTGACCGTTGTCAACGGCACGGAAACAACAGCCAGGATATTCACCGCCGACGGGCGGCAGCACGGAACAGTGGAGCAGGGCGCGGCGCAGAGGTTCAGCCTGCCGGCCGGAATGTACATAGTGACCGCCGGAAAGGCCACGAAGAAAATCATGATAACACGATAAGCACAGCAAGGACTCCGCTGTACGGCGCCGCACTGACGGCCCACGCAACGGAGTCCCCACGCCGGCGGCAAAGGCGGCCAAGGACAGACGCCGTGCAAAAGGCCACCTTTCACACGCCAAAAGGCCATGAAACGGACGCCAAAAGGCCATCTTTTGCAAGGCGTTTTGCGGCATATCGGAAACACGCTGGCAACCAACGGGTTACAGGACGGAAAAGAACAACGTAACAATTAAAAATACTTCACCATGAAAACATTAAGGCTTTTACTCATAGCATGCCTATGCCTCGCGGCGCAAACGCAAGCACAGGCGCAGAAAACGATATACGGCGCATACCTGTACAGCGAGAACGGCAGCATGCAGCCGGGCATATACTCGTTCACCGACACGCCCGACGCCGGGCTGACCTGCGTGCTCGCCAGCGGCGACCTTCAGCCCAACGGCGGCGCGGTGTACGCCAACGGCAAGTATTACGCCGTGTCATACTTCGACATGGGCTTCATGACACTGGCCTACATGCTGGTTTACGACACGGGCACGTTCAACCTCGAGAACACCGTGATGATAGAAGACTGGAACGTGTCTTACGTGACATCCGACATGACATACGACCCCTCGACGGGCAACATCTACGCATGCAGCCTGAACGCCGACGCCAGCGGAAGCTTCAACCTTAGCCTGTTCGACACGCAGACAGGACGGCAGACGCCCATAGCGCCCGTCAAGCGCATGTGCGCCCTTGCTGCATCGGCCGACGGAACGCTGTACGGCATCGGCGCTGACGACGGCATCCTGTACACCATAGACAAGGAAACGGCGGCCCTTACGGAAGTAGGGCCTACGGGAGTGACGCCCGAAAACACACAGTCGGCCACCATCGACGGCGACACAGGCCAAATGTACTGGTCGGCCTACACGGCCGACGGCGGCGCGCTGTACACCGTTGACACCGCCACGGGCAAGGCCACGCACGTGTTCACATATCCCGACAAGGCGCAGATAATAGGCATATACACCCTGCAGGCGGAACACAACGAACCAGCACAGCCGCAAGACATCAGCCTCGACTTCGAGGGCGGAAGCCTCAAAGGCACGCTAAGCTTCACCATGCCGACGGAAAACGCTGACGGAAAGACGCTTGCCGACGAAGCCCTGAACTACGAACTGGCCATAGACATAAACGACAAGACAGCCGGCACAGCCGCCCCGGGCGAAAAGGTAGAGCTGCCGCTACAGTTCGACGAGGACGGAAGCCACATGTTCTCACTCACCACAAGCAACGCCGCAGGAGCGTCGGAGGCCGTCAACATTACGCGATACATAGGCTTTGACACGCCCAAGGCCGTGACCGACGTCAAGATAAGCAAAGAGGGCGAAGGGCAAGTCACGCTGACATGGACACTGCCCGAAACGGGCGTCAACGACGGATACATTGACTACGGCAACGCAAGCTACCGCATAGTGCGCCAGCCTGACAACACAGTAGTTGACGAAGACTTCACCGGAACGACATTCACCGAGACGCTTACTCCCGAGGAAAAACGCATTTGCTACTACGAAGTGGCGGCCACGTCGGCAGGAAAGACAGGCCAGGCCACCATATCCAACTACGTCATCCTGGGCGAACACTACATCATCCCGGTTGACGACGACCTGACGGACTGGACACTCTACCCTCTGTACACATCCATAGACGGCAACAATGACAATGCAACCTGGATTTACAGCTTAGAGAAAGGATGCATCATTTACGAATGGGCGTTCGGCGACAACAACGACGACTGGTTCATAACGCCGCCCATGTACATGAGCAAGGACAAGCAATACACCGTCAGCGCATCGATGCGCAACGACTATGAAGACATATATTCAGGCACGATAGAGTACGCCGTAGGCAAAGAAAGCACCGCAGCCGCAATGCAACCCGTAAGCGACAGCTTCGAAGTGGCGTCGTCCACGTTCACCGAATACCCCTCAAAGCCGTTCAGCGTCAGTGAAGACGGGTATTACAGCGTGGCAATACACATCACGGGAGAAGACAGCCCGTACTACGTCTACATTGACCGCCTGAAAATAAACGAGCACATCGGCAGCGGAATAACAGCCCCCGGCGCTGACGCAAACGGCATCAGCATAAGCCGCAACGGCGGAAACGTGACGATAGACAACCCCGACGGCCTGCAGCTGCGCGTCTACAACGCCGCCGGACAGCTTGTGGGCGAAGGCAGCGGAACAAGCATCAGCATGAGCCTAAGCCCCGGAATGTACATAGCGAGATGGGCTGACGGCGCACTGAAGTTCGCCATGTAAGCGGAAACACACGACCGGCCGCACCGCCAGACAGCAGCGCACGGCGTACAAAAGAAGAGGATTATGGCAGCCGCAAAAGCCTGCCATAATCCTCTTTCATAATGAGCCGCACTGCAGCACGGCCGGTTTATCATCCTACCTGGCTGCCGGGCTTGACGTCGGCAGAGGTGGTTATCACGCTGATTGAGCCGTCGAAGTCCTCGGCGGAGAGTATCATGCCCTGGCTCTCGATGCCCTTCAGCTTGCGCGGAGCAAGGTTGGCAACGAAGCATACGCGGCGGCCTACAAGGTCTTCGGGCTTGTAATATTTGGCTATGCCGCTGACAATGGTGCGCTCCTGGCCGCTGCCGTCGTCGATGGTGAACTTCAACAGCTTGTCGGCCTTCTTCACTTTCTCGCACGCCTTGACAACACCCACGCGGATGTCGATTTTCTCGAAGTCGTCGAAAGCTATCGTCGGCTTTATCTCCTTGGCCTTATACTGCGCCTCGGCGTTGGCCTTCTTCGTGTCCTCAAGCTTCTGGAGCTGGTATGCTATGACGTCGTCCTCGATTTTCTCGAACAGCAGTTCTGGCTCAGCCAGCTGGTGTCCGGCCTGCAAGAGGTCTGTGGAGCCGAGGCGGTTCCAGTCAACCTGCTCCATGTTGAGCATCTTGCGCAGGCGCGCACTGCTGAAAGGCAGGAACGGTTCGAAGGCAATGGCGAGGTTGGCAACGAGCTGGAGAGAGATGTTGAGGATGGTCTCGACGCGCTGCATGTCGGTCTTCGCCACCTTCCACGGTTCCGTGTCGGCGATGTATTTGTTGCCAATGCGTGCAAGGTTCATGGCCTCTTTCAGCGCGTCGCGGAACTTGAAGCCGTCCAATAGGCGCTCGACGCCGGCCTTCACGTCGTGGAACTCGGCGATGGTCTGGCGGTCGATGTCCTGCAATTCGCCGCAGGCCGGCACTACGCCGTCAAAGTATTTCTTGGTAAGTTGCAGCGCACGGTTGACGAAGTTGCCGTAAATGCCCACGAGTTCGCTGTTGTTACGCTCCTGAAAGTCTTTCCAGGTGAAGTTGTTGTCCTTGGTTTCGGGAGCGTTGGCCGTGAGCACATAGCGCAGCACGTCCTGCTTTCCGGGCAGCTCTTCAAGGTATTCGTGCAGCCACACCGCCCAGTTGCGCGACGTTGAAATCTTGTCGTTCTCAAGGTTGAGGAACTCGTTTGCCGGCACGTTGTCAGGCAAGATGTAGCCTCCGTGGGCCTTCAGCATGGCCGGGAAGATGATGCAGTGGAACACGATGTTGTCCTTGCCGATGAAGTGCACGAGGCGTGTGTCGGGGTCTTTCCACCACGTTTCCCAGTCGTCGGGCATAAGTTCCTTCGTGTTTGAGATATAGCCTATGGGCGCGTCGAACCACACATAGAGCACCTTTCCCTCAGCTCCCTCAACGGGAACGGGTATTCCCCAGTCAAGGTCGCGCGTCATTGCGCGGGGCTGAAGGTCGAGGTCGAGCCACGACTTGCACTGTCCGTACACGTTGGGACGCCACTCCTTGTGGCCTTCAAGTATCCACTGCTTGAGCCAGTCCTGATACTCGTTGAGCGGCAAATACCAGTTTTTGGTCTCCTTGAGCACGGGCTTCGAGCCGCTGATGGTGCTCACGGGGTTGATAAGTTCGGTGGGGTCGAGGTCGCTGCCGCACTTCTCGCACTGGTCGCCGTATGCCTTCGGGTTGTGGCAGTGGGGGCATTCGCCGGTGATATAGCGGTCGGCAAGGAACTGCTTAGCCTCCTCGTCGTAGTATTGCATGGACGTTTTCTCAACCAGCTTGCCCTCGTCGTACAGCTTCTTGAAGAAGTCTGAAGCCGTCTTCGAGTGCGTCTCCGACGTGGTGCGGCTGTATATGTCGAACGAAATGCCGAAGTCGGCAAAGCTCTTCTTTATCATCGCGTGGTAGCGGTCAACCACCTGCTGCGGCGTTATGCCTTCCTTCTTGGCGCGGATGGTGATGGGCACTCCGTGCTCGTCGCTTCCGCAGATGAACTTCACGTCCTGTTTCTTCAATCTAAGGTAGCGCACGTAGATGTCCGCCGGCACGTACACCCCGGCCAGATGGCCTATGTGCACTCCGCCGTTGGCGTAAGGCAGGGCGGCGGTGACGGTGGTGCGCTTATAATTCTTTTTCTCTTCCATAATCGGTTATAATAAGACTAATAGGCCGGATGAGCCTGATATGTGGTGCAAAATTACTGAAAATTATCGGATTTACGCCATGCACGGCGCATATTTTTGCGCAAGGCGCAGGGTGCGGTGTAAGCTTCTGTATACCAACCACTTACGGGCGGCTTTGCAAAAGGCCATGTTTTACAGTGCAAAAGACGGCCTTTTGCCGTGCGTTTTGCCGTCTTTTACACGGCGAAAGGCCACCTTTCAGCCGTTAATGAAAAATAACACTGCCGGGATTTTACTTTCCACCATACGGAGGGTCTTTAAGACAAAGCGTGCAACGGAAAGAAGGCCAAAGCACGATGACAGAGACATTAAATCATTAACCAAATAAAAGAAGGAGACAAAAAAGATGGAAAAGATTATCAGAACACTGCTTTTGGCCGTAATGATGACGGCATGCTGCGTAACAACCAACGCACAGGACAAGGGCAAACAGCGCATATCGCGCGAACAGCTGGCCGAGACTCAGGCGCGCCACATAGCGCAGCAGCTGGCCTTCGACGACGAGACCACCGCAAAATTCGTCGATACGTACAGCCGTTGCCAGAAGGAAGTATGGAGCCTCGCGCCGCGTAAAAGGGTCGGCAAGGGCGCGTCAAAAACCGACAGGGAAACGGAAGAGGCGATAGAAGAGCGCTTCGACCGCAGCCAAAAGCTGCTCGACATCAGGAAGAAGTACTACAAAGAGTACAGCAAGTTCCTTACACCAAAACAAATCCAGCGCGTCTACTCGATTGAAAAGAATATGATGAAACGGCTCGGCAAGAACGCCAACAGGCGCAAGAACAAACGGCCGTAAGGTTTTGAGGTTATGGGGTTTTGAGGTTTTACGGTTATACGGTTTTACGGTTATACGGTTTTACGGTTATACGGTTATACGGTTTTACGGTTATACGGTTATGAGGTTATACGGTTATGAGGTTTTATGGTTATGCGGTTATGGGGTTATACGGTTATGAGGTTTTATGGTTATGCGGTTATGAGGTTATGAGGTCATACGGCACGATTTAGAGATTTTACGTAGGCTGGCATGTATCATCAATATATTTGCGCCGCATAACCACAAAACATCACAACCCCATAACCTCACAACCGCAAAACCACAAAACCGCAAAACCGCAAAACCGCAAAACCTCATAACCGCAAAACCCCATAACCCCATAACCGCAAAAAACAAAAACCGCAAAAAACAAAAACGAAAGGCGGGGCTTTATGCCCCGCCTTTACTATTAAAGCAACGTTGCGGAAAGGGTTACGCCCCGTTACTTTATCGCCTTAACGGCCTTGCTTGTGCCGTCAGCATATTTATCTACACGGATGGCAACACCCTTTGCAGCCGCATCAACGCGACGGCCTGACAGGTCGTAATATTCTGTTGCGACAGGCTCGCCCTTGTCAGTCTCTACGCTGCTGATGCCTGATGGTGTAGGAGCACCAAGAATGATATTATTATACATGTCACTTAATTTGAGTTGGTTGCCGTCAGCATACAAATCCATCAGGTAGAGTCCACTTTCCTGGGTGTATGAACCGTCGCTACCATAAGTGAATGTACATGTCGCAGACATTACGTCTTTCATGATTTCAGCTGATATTTGCGAATTATCCAAGAAAGAGCCGTCGTCTACAAACACAACTTTACCGTCAGAAACGATCTGGCCTCCATACGCTAAATCTGTCATGTTGTCGTCTGCATACTGCAGCATAAGCCATCCGTCAGGATTATTCTGAAACAGTCCCTTCACAAAGTGGCCGCCTAAAGCGGGGGCGCTGTAGTCCTCGACCGTTCCGCTTATGCTGGCTCCTGACGCTGCCACTGAGTTTGCAGTAAGGGTACGCGTTGAAAGAGACTCGAAAATCTGTGCATTATCTGTGGGGTACAATTGTGGCATGACTATCTGTGTGAGGAAACCTGTCTGCTCCCCACCGGAATAAGTTTGTACTAAGAAAAAGTTCTCACACGTCATAAAGCCATAGGTCGGGTCGATTGTAAACGTAGCGGACTGCGCAATATTCTGTCCGTCCGAACTAATTATCATAAGGCGCAGCTCATAATTGTTATACGTACCTAAGGGCTGGTCGTTCTCCACGGTTACCGAACTGCCGTCAGAACTCATGGTACCTTCAAGCCATGTATCCGCGCTAACATACTGGCCACCAAAAAACACAGGAATATACACTTTGTTGTCAGCACCGAATATCACGTTCTGCAGTTGTGACCTCAGGTACATTCCAGAAGTTAAATTTGACACACCTTCCACATAATCATAAGAAATGACGAAATATTCACGCGACGTACCTTCAGGGGCTGCTTTTTGTACGGCCTTCGCCATCGGCTTGACAGCCTTATCCGCCATGGTAACACCGGCATTGGCATCAACACGCAAATTATTGAAAGACTTGAAGGTTGCAGGCTGTGGCCTCATCGTCGGGCTGACATTCAGCCTCAAATCTTGTGCCGATGCGCCGACAGTGAACAGCAAGGCAACGGCTGCGAGTAAAAGTTTTTTCATACTCTTTAGTTTTAAGATGTTTAATAAATTAATTAGTTTACATAGACATTGCCGTCAAACGGCGCATATCGTTACATAGCAACGGCAAATGTAATGCTTTTTTATCATACTGTGTAGCCATTACCCACAAAAAATATACGAAACAATGACATTTTACCCATTTTAACACAAGAAAAGCCGTTATGACTGTAGAACATAACGGCTTCTGTAGAAAAAGGCGTGCACGGTTCAGCCCAAAGTGATTGTCTCCACCTCTACATCTTCATGGAGGAAGAGGCGCGCCGACTCGCGGAACTTGTCACTGTTCTCTGTGGTAAAATAGCGGCAGGAGGCATGCCTGGTGCACTTCGCTTCCATTTCGGGATGGCGCGTGAGGTAGTCTTTCAGACTGGCGGCCACATATTCACCCTGTGGTATTACACGCACTCCGCGCGGAGTGTGCTTTAGGATTTTGTCAAGCAGCAGCGGATAATGCGTGCATCCGAGGATGACGGAATCAATGGCAGGGTCGCGCAACATCAAGGTATCAATGCGCTTCTTCACAAAATAATCGGCTCCGGGCGTGTCATACTCGTTGTTTTCAATCAGCGGAACCCACAAAGGGCAAGCCACTCCCGTAACCGTGATGTCAGGCCACAGCTTTTTTATTTCAAGCACGTAGCTCTCGCTCTTGATTGTGCCCTCGGTGGCAAGCACACCTACATGGCGCGTCTGCGTGATTGTTCCGATACACTCCGCCGTGGGGCGGATTACGCCTAAGACGCGGCGCGACGGGTCGAGCTGCGGCAGGTCGTTCTGCTGGATGGTGCGCAAAGCCTTTGCCGAGGCTGTGTTGCAGGCCAATATGACGAGATGGCAACCCATTGAAAACAGCTTTACTACAGCCTCGCGCGTGAACTGGTACACCACGTCGAACGAACGCGGCCCGTAAGGCGCACGCGCATTGTCGCCAAGATACAAATAGTCATATTGCGGCAGAACGCTACGCACCTGGTGAAGGATTGTAAGTCCGCCGTAGCCGGAGTCGAAAACCCCTATCGGACCGGAAGATAATTCATTATCCATAATGCACAATTCATGATGAATAAATCATAATTCACAATGCATGCTTCATAAATGCCTGCCGGATTATTTAGGGTGAATGGGAGGGACAAGGCAGATAAAGCGGAAGAGCTATGAATTATTCACTCTTCGTCCTTCACTCTTAACTCTTCATTATTCCTGCCCCGGCGTCCGCCAAATCATGAATTGTGAATTATGAACTGAAAGTCAGCGGTTAGCTAATTATGAATTAAAATATCTACTACCGCCGCCGTAATGTCTTCTCCATATCCGGCGTTGACAAAGGGAAGGGCGTCGCCGTCGGTGTTGATTATGAAAGCATAACCGCGCTCAGTGCCTATGCGGCGCAGCACGTCGGCAAGTTTCGCTTTCAGCGGAGCGTACATGTCGGCTTCGGCCTGTTTCAGCAGACGGGCAGCCTCGGCCTTGAACGACACGCCCTTGGCGAGAAGCTCCTGCAACTCTGACTGGCGCTTCTTCAATATCGGTTCGGCAAACTCTTTCTGTCCCTCAAGGAAAAGCTGGTATTTCTCGTTGAACTCCTCTTCCGACCGCTTGGTTTCGTCCTCATACTGCGCCCTGAGCGACTCCATGTTCTTTTGCATCACGGCATATTCGGGCATGGCCTTGAGCGCTTCTGAACAGCTCAAATACCCGAACTTCATCTGCGCCGATGCCGCCAGGGGCAACACGGCCAGGAGAAAGAGGAAAAACATCTTTTTCATAAAGTAATGATTTACGGCTGACCGCCAAAATACATGGGCATGCAGACAGCGGGCAGACAAGCAGACAAGGCGCATTAATAACCCTGTCACTTGTCTGCCCGCTGCCTGTATGCTGGAAAATTATTATTTCAACTTGTTCATCTCGGCTTTCACATCAGCCGTAACGTCCTTGCTCAAAGTGTCGCTGATATAGGGAATGCCGCCCGAAATGTCCATGATGTAAACATAGCCGCCGGCCTTGCCCACGTTCTTGATGGCTGTGATAACCTTGTCCATGATGGGCTGAAGCTTCTCCTGCTGCGCCTTCTGAAGAGCCTGCTGGTTGTCCTGGTAAGCCTGCTGGTACTTCTGCATAAGCTGGTTGATGGCAGCCTCGGCCTCAGCCTTTGCCGTTGCGTTCATGGTACTCTGGTTCTTCTCGTACTCCTCGCCCTTGCGCTGGATTTCAGCCTGCATGGCCTGCATGTCGTTCTCATACTGCTTTGACTGTGCCTCAAGCTCGCCACGGGCTTTGATGAACTCGGGCAGCTCCTGCATGATGGCCTGCGCGTTAACGTGTCCGAACTTCGGTGTTGTCTGTGCGAACGCCGCGAAGGGCACGCACATAAGTAACATTACAAATAACTTTTTCATTTCTGCTAAATCAATATTTTTTATTTTTTCGTTTTTCTATTCCGGGTGCAAATATATGCAAAATCTTATCAACGCGGCGGTTTTAAGGACGAAAGATGCCGTTTTTTAGTTGGAATATCCCAATTTAGACAAAACTTCATTGCTTATGTCGATGCGCGGCGAAGCAAATATTATGCCCGTATCCGACGCACGGTCGAGCACAAGCGAATATCCGCGAAGGTCGCAGATGTCTTTCACCGCATTGTAAATCTCTTCCTGGATAGGCGTCATAAGGCTGGTGCGCTTCTTGAACAGCTCGCCGTCAGGGCCAAAATACTTGCGCTTCAACTCTGCCGCCTGCTTCTCCTTGTCGTTTATTTCCTGCTGGCGAGCCTGCTTCTGCTCCTGAGAAAGGAACACTACTTCATTCTGATAGTTTTTGTACATCGTCGAAGCCTCGGTATTGAGCGCATCAACCTCAGCCTGCCACTTCTTGGCTACCTGGTTGAGCTGTTCGTCGGCGCGTTCGTAAGCCGGGATGTTCTTCAATATATACTCCATGTCGATAAGCGCGAACTTCTGCGCGCCGGCCGTCACCGACACAAGGGCGAACAAGGCCGCAAAGATGATTTTCCTCATAAAATGTTCTCCTTTCAGTATTTTTTAATGAAACGAATGGGGCTGATAGGGCTAACGCCTAATAGCACACATTAATTCTCCACTCTTAATTCTCAACTCTCCACCCTTAGAACTCCTGTCCGAGAATGAAGTGGAACTGGCTGCCGCCCTTCTGCCCGAATACGGTGTCGAAGCCGTAAGCCCAGTCGATACCCATCAGGCCGACCATAGGAAGGAAGATGCGCACACCAACGCCAGCGGAACGTTTCATGTCGAACGGATTAAACTTCTTCGGGTCGTTCCATGCGTTGCCGGCCTCAAGGAAGCCAAGGCCGTAGATGGTAGTGTTGCCGAGCAGGAACGGATAGCGCAACTCAAGCGTGAAGCGGTCGTAAGCATAACCCTCATAACCGTAAGGCGTGAGGCTACCGTTGTCGTAACCGCGCAAGCCGATGGTTTCCTCCGCATAGCCAGTTGAATATCCGCTCATACCGTCACCACCCATATAGTACGTCTCGAACGGCGACTTCTTGTACTTGTTGTACGAACCGAGGATACCGAACTCTACGCGCGTCATCAGCACGAAGCACTTTGCACCGTTAGTAAGAGCGGTATATGTCTTTGAACGGAACTTCCATTTGTAGTATTCCACCCAGCTGTACTTCTCCTTCTGGGCAGCCGTAGCACGGTCGGAATTATACTGCCCGTTGGCAGCCTCTGCATCGTAAATCGCCGAAAGCGACTTGTAATCCTTACCGTCCCAAAGTGACCACGGCGGAGTGATAGTCAATGATGTCATGAACTCTGAACCACGGCGTGGGAACAGCTGGTTGTCCGTAGACACACGGGAAAGCGTTATGCCGAGGTTAAGGTTGTTGCAGTTACCGTTACGAACGATGAAATACTGCCAGTTCTTCAGCATGTAGCGCTGATACGCCAGCTCGACAGAGAGCTGGAAATAGTCGTCAGGCCAACGCAGACGTTTACCCCAACCAACGGAAACACCGAACAACTGCACATACTTGTCGGGGTCATAAAAATTCTCATAACTGTTGCTCCAGCTGTTACCGTAGCCATAGAGGTAGTTATAATAATTGTTCATGTACCCGTAGTTGTAGTAATTGCTCGACACGTCGGTCTGCTTTGAGAAGTACGCTCCCACGGTAAACTGGATAGGACGCTTGCCACCGAACCAGTTGGTAGAATAAGAAGCGTTGTACGACTGGTAGTAAGTACCGTTTGTCTGCGCTCCGATTGACAGCACCTCGCCGTCACCCACGGGCATGATGCCGCGGTGTTCCTTGTTCTTATTGAACAGGTTGGCCATTGAGAAGTTGTTGAGTTTCAAGCCGATACGCGCTATGACACCCGTCTGTCCCCAACCGAGGGAGAACTCGATTTGGTCATTTGACTTCTGCACGAGCGGCCAGTTGATGTCAACGGTTCCCTCCTCGTAGTTAGGCTGTACGTCTGGAGCAACCTGTTCGGGGTCGAAGTGACCCATAGATGCGATTTCACGTGCCGAACGTTCCAATGCTTCCTTGGAGAAAAGGTCGCCCGGCTTAGTTCTAAGCTCTCGGCGCACAACGTTTTCATAAAGCCTTGTATTGCCGCTGATGCGCACATGGCTGATGTGGGCCTGCGTGCCCTCCATTATTCGCATCTCGAGGTCTATGGAGTCGCCGACGATGTTCACTTCAGTCGGTTGCAGGTTATAGAACAGGTAACCGCTGTTCCAATACTGGTTCCCGACGGCATCCTCATCCTCAGAAAGCCGCTTGTTCATGTACTTCTGATTGTACACGTCGCCTTTCTTCATTCCTAAAAGACGGCCGAGATAGTCGCTTGAGAACACGGTATTGCCCACCCACGTGATGTTGCGGATATAATATTTCTTGCCCTCGTCTACTTCTATGAATATGCTTACGTGCTTGTCGTCCACGTTCCACACGCTGTCGCGCACTATCACGGCGTCGCGGTAACCCAGCTCGTTATACTTGTCTATAAGGTTTTTCTTGTCTTCCTCGTAACGCTCCGGCGTGTATTTCTTTGACTTGAGGAACGATGAAAGCTTGCCTGCCTCGTGGATTTTCTTGAAAGCTCCCTTCTTGAAAAGTCCTCCCTTTATTTTAGAGTCGCTAAGATTATTGTTGCCTTCGATTATGATTTGGCGCACCTTCATCTTCTCCTTCTTGTCTATGATGACATCAAGGATTACCTGGTTCTTGTTTACAACGTCCTCACGCTGCATTATGTTGATGTCGGCGTTCTTGTAGCCCTTGTCCTCAAAATAGTTCTTGGCCAGCAGCTTGGCGCGGTCTATCATGTTTGGAGTAATCTGGCTGCCCTTGAGAAGACCGAGCTTGCTTTCCAAATCTTCCCTTTCCGACTTCTTTACACCTTCATAATTTATCGTAGATACGCGCGGACGCAACGCCAAATAAAAGTGGAGATATATCTTTTCACCTACAATCGAATCGACAGCCACCTGCGCCTTCGAGAACAGTCCGTGCCTCCAATACCGCTTTACGGCGTCGGTAAGGTCGGAACCCGGCACTTGTATCTTCTGCCCTATCGACAGTCCGGAGATGCCCGTAAGCATATAGTCTTCATATCCTTCCACTCCGGAAACAGCAATGCCGCCGATGACTCCCGAACGGGGCATCCCGGCGTAAGAGATGTCAGGATTTACTATTTTTTCCTGCGCCGCCATGCTTGCACAAACAAACAATACGGCAAGCAGCATGATATATCCCTTAAATGTGTTCATCTTGTCTGCTTGTAGTCTTGAGTTAATCATCATTTTCCACTTGGGCTTCAGTCTTTCCGAAACGCCGTTGCCGGCCCTGGTAGCTTGCGATTGCTTCATGCAGGCACTTCTCGTCAAAGTCAGGCCAATATGTGTCACAAAAATAAAGCTCTGAATATGCTATCTGCCAAAGCAGGTAATTGGATATGCGCACCTCCCCTCCTGTACGGATAAGCAAGTCCGGGTCGGGCATGAAGCTCGTCTGCATGTGGGCAGAAACAGTGTTTTCGTCGATGTCGTTGACATCAAGCTTTCCCGTTGCAGCCTCCGCAGCAATTTCTTTCACTGCATTGGTAATTTCCCATTTTGACGAATAGCTTAAAGCCACGACCATTGTCATTGCCGTATTGGCCTTGGTGTGTTCCATCGTCTCATGCAACTTCGCCTGCACTTCAACCGGAAGCCGTCCGATATCGCCGATAACGCGGAAGCGGACGTTGTTCTTCATGAAAATCTCATCCTCAAGAGACGTGAGGACAAGCCCCATCAATGCCGCCACCTCGTCAGCCGGGCGGTTCCAGTTCTCAGTAGAGAACGTATATAAAGTAAGGTATTCAACACCCAGGCGTGTACATTCCGACGTTATCCTACGCACCGACTCCACCCCGGCCTGATGACCGTAGCTACGCTCTTTGCCGCGTTCTGTCGCCCAACGGCCGTTGCCATCCATGATGATGGCTATATGGCGCGGTATGCGCTCCATGTCTATGTTCGTTTCAGTCATCCTTGTTGCATATTTTACATTTTGGCATGAAACTGTAAGTCAGCGTGAGCTTCAACATCGAATAGCTGTCGGTATTCTTGAATATGCCCGTACTCTCTATCCCGTAAGGGTCTTCTATGCCGTCCAGCTTGTCGCTCAACGAAAAGTGCATGGCCCATTCCAGGCCAAGGTTCAGCCTCTTGCCGAGTTTGTATTTCACACCAGCACCTATCGGAACATTGGCAGTAAAGGCGCTGCCTGCGTCAGTATCTGCATAAGTCGCGCCTATACCCATGAACACGAAAGGAGTAAGACGTTTGGCTCCCCTGTATTCACGCCCTGTACCGTAAGGCCAGAAATTATACTCAAACGTGAGTCCGACATCCACCAGCGTATTGTCGAACTCTATCGGATTGTCATGCAAATCCGGATACCATGTCTTCACATCCGCCGAACTTCCCTTGAGCTTACCATAAGACAAATCAAGCTTCAGCCCCATATACGGATTGAACACACGCCTTACTATCAACGACGCCGAAGGCTGCATATTCTTGACGATACTGCCGTTGAAGTCGCCTTGGTAGCTCACAACACCCGCTCCAACGCCTATTTCCATCTTATATTCATACTCGTCTTGCGCATGGGCAGCAAACGTCACGAGCAATGAAAAGGCGGCAAGCAGGACTTTCTTCATCTGTTACGTAAATAGTAAACCATTCATTCGGTGAACGATGTCTGCACATTCTCCCACGCAAGCTTGTTGAGCCTGCCGCGCCAAACCTTACCCGTACCACCGCATATTATCCATAAATAGTTGTCTTCGTCAGCAACCATAGAGAACACATCCTTGTCGCCGTTTGTGAAGTTTTCAGGCAAATACAGCTCGCCGTTTGTGTGCCAGGTTATGCCGCTGTCTTCGCTGATGTAGAAATTGGAGAACGCCTCGACACTGCTTGTACCAAGTCCGCGGCCGCCCAAGGCAACAAGCTTGCCCCCGTAAACGACCACACACAAGTCTGACAACCGCGGAAGGCGGTACCCGTTGTCCTCACTGAAGTTCGTCCATGAATGCCGGCGTGAGCCTTCCGAATATTCTTCAATCTTGCCCCACACTACCGCAACGGAATCTTCAGCGTACTCGCTGTTGTCCAAATCCGGATTTCCGGCGACTATTATCCGCTCCGAACTTGCGTCTGTAGCAAGCGCCATGCTGCCATAACTTACATTGTCAGCAGGCATCATCGACAAGTCGCCCACAACATTGTCTGCCGCCCATGTAGCTCCGTCGTCTTCAGACATCACTACTCTTCCGTCACTGGCAAAAGCATACAGGTTTTGTTTGCTTGCCGCAATAAGCTGCCTCAAGGCCGCCGCACCCATGGTTTCCCATGTCTCGCCGTCAGCCGAGCGCAACACATCGCCGCCTGAAAGCGTATAAACGTAGCCGTCCTTCGCAACAGCGCTCTTGTATGCGTCGGCATCAAGTGCTATGTTAGTGTCCAACTCGCGCCACGCAAGGCTGCCGTCAGTACTTGTCGAATATACCGACGTTCCGGACTGGCTTGTTCCGAATACCAGAAGCTTGCCGCCGAAAGCAACAGCTTTCATGCCTGACATTGCTGTAAACGCCTGGTTGTCGCCCATATCGTGCCAGTTTATCGAGTCCGGATATTCCTTGTGCACATTCACTTTCACGTTATAAGCGCGGTATGCGCTGCCGTCATTTGAGTAAACGCGGAACTCGCGCGGCTCGGTAAAGTCTATCGAGTCAGAACTGCTGAAAAAAGCCAGCGAGTCTTCGCCCTCGCTATTCTTATAAGCTATCAGCACAACCCCGGAGTTCTTGCTGGTTACGTTGCAAATAACGTGAGCCGCGTCGGTTCCTGCCGGCAACGAATCGGGGTTGCATATTTCTTTTTGCAGCTGGTCTATATAGAAATCATACGAACTACAGTCCACATCCGCGACATAAGAACTGTCCGTGCCGTCGGAAGCCTCCGTCACCATCGTGCGTTTCAGGGTTCCAAGCGAAAACGATGTTATTGCCGTGTCTCCGTAATAAACCACATCGCTATAGCTATCGTCTCCCAAGCATGAGACCGTAAGGAGCATTACTGAAAACAACACGACGAAAGGCCGGATAATCCTTTTCATTCTTTCTCTCATATTTGATTTTAGCTGCAAATTTAATCAGAATTCCTTAAATAGAACGCCTTTTACCTTCTTTATTATCTAAAATGGCAAGAAATTGGACTTTTTTATATACATAAAAGGATTTTTTAAAAGCTTTTTAAGCTCACCCGGCAGCCTGTCCGCATTTTGCAAAATGCGTGGAGCCTAACTCCCGTTAACGCCCATAACTACTTTACATTTTGCGGATAGCCGTCAACAAAAAGCCCCTGCTCCAAACAAGTCGGAGCAGGGGCATGTATCGGTTATAAGCACAACGGCTTATTAGAGTTTCGGTCCGGCAGCCACGAGAGCCTTGCCCGCCTCGTTGCTTTCATACTTCTTGAAGTTCTTGATGAAGCGTCCGGCCAAGTCCTTCGCCTTCTCTTCCCACTGTGCAGCGTCAGCGTAAGTGTCGCGCGGGTCGAGGATGTTCGGGTCAACGCCTTCGAGCTGTGTCGGAACAACGAAGTTGAAGTAAGGAATAGTCTTCGTCGGAGCAGCGTCGATAGAGTGGTTCAGGATGGCGTCGATGATGCCGCGAGTGTCGCGGATAGAGATACGCTTGCCTGTGCCGTTCCATCCGGTGTTCACCAAGTAAGCCTTTGCACCGCTCTTCTCCATCTTCTTTACAAGCTCCTCAGCATACTTTGTAGGATGCAGCTCGAGGAATGCCTGGCCGAAGCAAGCCGAGAATGTAGGAGTAGGCTCGGTGATGCCGCGCTCTGTTCCTGCCAGCTTGGCTGTGAAGCCAGAGAGGAAGTAGTACTTTGTCTGCTCTGCGTTCAGGATTGATACGGGAGGCAGCACTCCGAATGCGTCAGCTGACAGGAAGATAACCTGCTTTGCAGCGGGTGCATGAGAAATCGGGCGTACGATGTTCTTGATGTGGTAAATAGGATAAGAAACGCGGGTGTTCTCGGTTACGCTCTTGTCAGCGAAGTCGATCTTGCCGTCCTTGTCAACGGTTACGTTCTCGAGCAGGGCGTCGCGTGTGATAGCGTTGTAGATGTCAGGCTCGCTGTCCTTGTCGAGGTTGATGACCTTAGCGTAGCATCCGCCCTCGTAGTTGAACACGCCGTTGTCATCCCATCCGTGCTCGTCGTCACCGATGAGCAGACGCTTCGGATCGGTTGACAGAGTTGTCTTACCTGTTCCTGACAGACCGAAGAAGATGGCTGTGTTCTCGCCGTTCTTGTCGCAGTTTGCAGAGCAGTGCATTGAAGCGATGCCGCGCAAAGGCATAAAGTAGTTCATCATTGAGAACATACCCTTCTTCATCTCGCCGCCGTACCATGTGTTGAGGATTACCTGCTCCTTAGATGTTACGTTGAACACAACTGCTGTCTCAGAGTTCAGGCCGAGTTCCTTCCAGTTGTCAACCTTTGCCTTAGATGCGTTGTAGACGATGAAGTCGGGCTCCTGCTCGAAGTCTGCCTCGCTCTGCGGACGGATGAACATGTTGGTAACGAAGTGAGCCTGCCAAGCAACCTCTACGATGAAGCGCACCTTCATGCGTGTATCCTTGTTGGCACCGCAGAAGCCGTCAACTACGTACAGTTTCTTGTTTGAAAGTTCCTTCAGAGCAAGCTCCTTAACGGCAGCCCAAGCCTCTTTTGTAGCGCGGTGGTTGTCGTTGTGGTACTCCTCGCTGTCCCACCATACGGTGTCATGTGACGTCTCGTCGTCGACGATGAACTTATCTTTAGGCGAACGGCCGGTGTAGATACCGGTCATTACGTTTACTGCACCAAGCTCGGTCTCCTGGCCTTTATCGTAGCCTGTAAGACCTTCTTTTGTCTCCTCGTTGAACAGAACTTCATACGAAGGATTGTAAAGAACCTCGGTTGTACCCGTGATTCCGTACTTTGCTAAAACTGACTTATCAAACTTTGCCATTTTTATTTATATTAAAAAGTGAATTGTTTTATCCCTGAATGTATCCCTTAAAACCGCCGCAAAGATAGTAAAAATCCGTGACACGCAACAAGCCGATAGTGTAAAAATCACCATATTAAGATGTTTTTAGGTTAAAGTATTGAAATTTTAAACAGCCTGAAGTGCTTTTGTAACTCGCACTTTGCAAAAATCAGGAAATGTTTTTTACTTTTGCAGCAGGCTCGCAGGGCCTTTATGCCCTGCCATTCCACATCGTCTTAATATTTTTTTCAAAATAAACAGCAAATGCAAATCATAGACCTTAGCAAAAACAACTCTATCATCAACCAGTTCCTCGCCGAGATGCGGGACGTTGACTACCAGCAGAACAGGCTGCTGTTCCGCAACAACATCACGCGAGTAGGAGAAATGATGGCCTACGAAATCAGCAAGACTCTCACTTATGAACCGCGCGACGTGCAGACGCCTCTCGGTGTTTCAACCGTCAACGTGCCTGCCGACAAGGTGATACTTGCCACCATCTTCCGCGCCGGACTGCCATTCCACAACGGCTTTCTCAACGTATTCGACCATGCAGGCAACGCCTTCGTGAGCGCATACCGCGAATACACGGACAACGAGCACACGCAGGTGGGCATACACGTAGAATACCTCGCCACGCCAAGCGTAGGGGGAAAGACGCTCATCATAGCCGACCCGATGCTGGCAACAGGCGGCTCGATGGAGCTTGGCTACAAGGCTTTCCTCACCAAGGGCACGCCCAAGCGCATACACGTGGCCTGCGTCATAGCGTCGCCCGAGGGCATAGAGCACGTCAAAAACACGTTCCCCGACGACAAGACCACCGTATGGTGCGCCGCAATAGACCCCGGAATGAACGAGCACAAGTACATTGTGCCGGGCTTCGGCGACGCCGGCGACCTGTGCTATGGAGACAAGGTGTAAGTTAGGGAGTGAAGAGTGAAGAATTAGCTGCCAAATGCCGGCTGCAAATCAACACGGACTTAAAAAACGTAAGTTCAGTATATGGTCAATACCTCCACATGTCCGTGCGGATTTGCAATCCGCACCTATAACTATTGTAATGGCGGATTTACAATCCGCCGCCAATGTTTAAGCCTGTATTGTACGGGATTACAAATCCCGGTTGCACCTTACGCGGATTGCAAATCCGCGCGGACGGTGAACAGGTAATCAAGCCCCTCCCTTCGGGAGGGCTGGGGTGGGTCTGTTCTTAATTAAGAATGAAAAATTAAAAAATGGATAATTATGATTACCTTTGAGGCTGCCTATTAGCAAAGGTAATCATAATTATCCATCATCCATTCTCAACTCTCAATTCAAAAGGTCACCTTTTGCAATGTAAAAGGTGACCTTTTGCAACGCGAAAGGCCGCATTTCGCAATGCAAAACACGGCCTTTTACAAACAGTTGATTATCAAAGCGTTGCGTAGCTGTACGCCAACGGCTGCGCCAAATCACTTGTCGTCCCAGTTATCCGTTCTAAACGAGGACGCCGGCAGACCTGCATAGTTGAACAGGTTGCAGTCGGTATAGTCTTTGAAACAGAACCTTACGGCCACAGGCTGCGCAACCTCGTCGCTCCAAACGATGACTTTCTTCGGGTCGTTGCTTATCCTCGCCTTCGCCGGATGGAACACCCTGTCGGCACCGGCAATCTCGAAGCCGCGTATGTCTTGCCTGTAAGACGTCACCCCGCGGCCGGTGCTCTTGAACGTGACGGTGGCCTCCTTGCCTTCTATTTTTCATTTCCTGGAACATCGGCCCGGTAACGGGAAAGCCCTTCATGCCGTATGTCAGCCCCAACGCAAGGTATGCGAAGCGGTCGCCCACCTCTTCTTTCTTCATCGGGTGGATGGTGTTCGGATAGCCCACGTCGGTCAATATTGCCATGCCGGAGTTTGGAATCAGGTCAAGACACTTCGTCTGCGCCTCGCGCAGGTATGCCGAGTTATTGCCCTTTCCCTCGCCCCTGCCATAATTATATGGTGCTATCTGGGCATAGTAGAACGGGAACTCGCCCTGTCCCCACTTCTGTCTCCAGTCGGCAACCATGGCCGGCAGCAGCCGGGTGTACAGGTCGGGATAGTCAACATTGGCCTCGCCCTGATACCAAAGGCAGCCGCGTATGCCGTAACCTACCACCGGCGCAAGCATACCGTTGTACAGGATGCACTCGTTCTGCACCTCCTCGATGTCCTTGAACGGCGCCACGCCCTCGGCGCTCATCCACGCCTCGACGCGCGAACCGCCGTAAGCCGTGTGTATGATGCCCACCGGCACGCCCAGCACTTGCCTGATTTTGCGCGCAAAGTAATAGCCTGCCGCCGTGAAGTGGGGCGTGTTTTCAGACGATGCGGCCTTCCATTCGCCGGTGCATTCGGCCAGCGGTTTGGAACCCATTTTTTGCCCTACGGTGAACATGCGGATGTTGTCGTCGGTCGAAGTAACCACCGCGTCGAGCGCGCCTATTACCGGGTCGTTGTAGCTTCCGTCGATTGTCATGTTCATGTTCGACTGCCCGGAGCACACCCAAACCTCGCCTATCAGCACGTTGTTTATGGTTATCGTCTCGCCGTCGCTTATCCCGATGCTGTACGGACCGCCGTAACGCGGAGTCTCCACCATGGCCTTCCACTTGCCGTCAGAGCCTATGGCGGCGGTGTATTCCTCGCCGTTCCACGACGTTTTTACCGTTACCTGTCCTTGTTTTCTGTCGCTTTCGCCCCATACGGGAACTGTTCCGAGCTGCTGCATCACCATTCCGTCAGAGAATATCGCAGGCAGCTTGACCTTCGCCGAAGCGTCGCCGCAAGTGCCTGCGAAGCAAAGCAGGCACGCGGCGGCTAAAAAAGAAGAGATTTTCATGGTTGTTGATATGTTCGGTTTTTTATTCAAGAAGTTAGAGAAGCCATAGGAGTTAAAGAAGTTACAGCCAATAGCTTTAAGCCTGCCAGCAAGGCATTTGGCTTTAACTTCTCAGCAAGCGCAGCGCAGCGATAACTTCTTTGACTTCTTTAACTTCCATAATCATTTCCCTTTTTTATTTACTCCATACATATAGAAGCTACTTCCCGGCCTCCGCCATGTTCCTTGCCGGCATGTCGAGGCTCAGCGGAGCCTCCCTGCGCAGCATGCGCGCGGCCTCGCCCGTGAGCCAAAGGTAATGGTCGGAGGGCTTGCCGTCCATGTCGATGAACTTGGCCTTGTCGCTTACCGGGGGATTGTCGGTACACTTGAAGATGGCCGTGCCCTCGTCAATCTCGTCGAACATGGCAACGTATATCATCTCCGCGCCTGCAAGCATGGCCGTTGACAGCTGCTGCCAGTAGAAGCGTCCGCCTTGCCGGGGGATGCTGCCCACGGGCTTAACGTCGTCCGGGAACTCCCTCTTGCTTAGGTTGTGCCAGCTGAAACCGGGAGTTACCGCCGGCACATAGGCCACCCCGTTGTCCTTGCACCAGCGCAGGTCGCCTATTATAAGGTCGCGGTAGCGGTTCATGTCGTTGTGCAACAGCGGCGAGAAACGCTGTATGGTCCACGGCAACACGAGGTCGGCCTGCTTTATAAGCGTGTGCAGGTAAGGGTCGTGTACGCAGTCGGCTTCAAGCGTGCGCCAGAACGTCGGCACGCCGAGCATCACCGCGCAGCCGCCATATTCGGGGTCGTTCTTCAGGAAATCGATGAGCCTTTCCAAGCCGATGTTGCGTATGTTGTACGGCCTGTCGGGAAAACCCACGCCCCATATCGCCACCACGGGCTTGCCGTTGTGGTGCAGGTAGGTGTTGCGTCCCTCGGGGTTTGTCACATGCATCTCGTCTACAAGGCGTTTCCAGTCGGCTATGACAGACGAGCAGTCCTCGCCGTTGCCCTTCAGTCCCGACAGGTCATACATAACGGCGATGGCCCTGTCATACTTCTGTGCGGCATCAAGCGCATAGCCGAGTATCTTGTCCGGCGCGCCGCCTTTGCTTTCGGGACGTGTATAGTCGAAGAAACGCTGCATGAAAACGCCGTCAAGTCCGTATTCGGCCATCCACTTGAAGTGCAGGTCTACGGTTGACTTGTCGGCCGAGCTGAACACTCGCGCCGGGCTGCCGTCGGCGTGTTTGAACGTCGTCTCGTAAGTCTTTTCATACTCGCTCACGTCCGGCCACGCGTCAACGGTGCAGTGGTCTTCGTCAAAATCCTTGCCCACGCCGTAGTGACCGAAGCCCTGCCCCGTGCCGTCCTGCGGCCCGCGGAACCATCCTTGGTAGCCGGCCATAATCAGTCCCTTATATTCAGGGTATGAAGTCTGCTGCGCGTGCTTCGTGGCTGCCTGCGAACTGATGCCCACCGATAGGCATACCGCCGCAATAATATTTTTTATCCTCATTGTCATGTAATATTGCTTGTTTATTGTTTTTCATGAAACGCCGCAATTGCCTGCGGTTTACGGAGCACAAAGGTACGGCCCGACGATAAAAAACCGCTAAAATAACGGATAACCGACGATTAAAAATCAATTAAATTGACACCGCCCGTGAAATTAACCGTTTTAATCTGTTTCACGGCGGAATGGCAGCGAGGAAGAACACACTCCTACCCTAACTAACACCCACCCCAGCCCAAACCAAGACCCACCCCAGCCCTCCCGAAGGGAGGGAGCTTGATTAGCTGTATTCCGTCGATACCGATTTGCTATCCGCGCATGGCTAAATGGGAAAAAGGTAATCAAACTCCCTCCCTTCGGGAGGGCTGGGGTGGGTCTTGGTTTGGGCTGGGGTGGGTGTTTAATTGATGGTCTTTTGCCTTCCAAAAGGCCACCTTTTACACGCTAAAAGGCCGTCTTTCGCAATGCAAAAGACGGCCTTTTGTAAGTCGTTGAAAATCAATATAATTGAGAATGGAGAGTTGAGGATTGAGAATTATGATTACTTTTGCCAATTATCAGCTTTCAAGTGTAATCATAATTCTCCATCCTCAACTCTCCATTCTCAATTAGAACCTTCGTGTATGAGCCTCAACAGATGCTCCACGGCTTCCTCTTCGGGGATGTTTTTCTCCACGCACTGCTTGCCCTTGTACAGCGAAATGCGGCCACGGCCTGCCCCTACGTAGCCGTAGTCGGCGTCGGCCATCTCGCCCGGTCCGTTGACAATGCAGCCCATGATGCCTATTTTCAGTCCCTTCAAGTCCTTCGTTGCCTCCTTGATGCGCGCAATGGTGGAACGCAGGTCGTACAGTGTGCGGCCGCAACCGGGGCAGCTTATGTATTCGGTCTTCGACGTTCGCAGTCGCGCCGCCTGAAGTATGCCGAAGGCTGTAGCCGTGATGTCGCTGGGCGCAAGCGTGCCGTCGTTCATCAGCCAGAGGCCGTCGGTAAGTCCGTCGAACATCAGCGCACCCATGTCGGCTGCCGCCTCAAGCTGGAAGTCGCCCTTCTCCGCCTGCGAATGGCGGTACATCTGGCAGAAGACGACGGGGTTCGTCACACCTGCGGACATCATCTCGTGAAGCAGCGCACGCTGTTCGCCGAGGCGGTTCTGGTGGTTCGACATGCTGACAACCACCACTTCAGGGTGCGCCTTGAGGCAAGGTATGTACTCGTCGGCGGCGACGCCGTAAGGCAGTACAAGGAACTTGACGTCTGCCTTGACCTGCGCTATCAGCGGCACGGCGTTATATGGGAAGATGGGATATACGTCCTTGGTGTCGTCGAGCGCGGCGTACACGCCGAAATCAACGATGTAACGCTGTCCCTCAACGCGCTTCTCTGGCAGCTGCTGGCCGGTGTACACATAGTCGGGCACGATGTCGCCGCCTGCGTTCAGCCGCGAGGGGTCGCCGCCTTCAAGCATCGAGGCTATCACCACGGGCATGTTTCCGCCGCCGATGTTGCCCGCCGGGACGGTATTCCGCCGTTCTGGGCGCAGCCAGTCGAAGCCCGGAGCCTCGCTGCCGGGTATCGGCGTGTGTCCGGCGCGGCGCGTGATGTAGTCAACAAGGTGGCGCGCAACGGGTATTTCTTCCTCCGGTTCCTCGCTAAGCGACACGCGCACGGTGTCGCCTATGCCGTCGGCCAACAGTGCGCCGATGCCCACCGCACTCTTTATCCGGCCGTCTTCACCCTCTCCGGCCTCGGTCACTCCGAGGTGAAGAGGATAGCTCATGCCCTCGCGTTCCATCTCGCTTACGAGCAGACGGACGGAGCGAACCATCACGACTGTGTTGCTGGCCTTGATTGAAATGACAACGTCGTCAAACCGTTCGCGCCTGCAAATGCGCAGAAACTCCATGCAGCTCTCCACTATTCCTTCGGGAGTGTCGCCGTAACGCGACATGATGCGGTCGGACAGCGAGCCGTGGTTGACGCCTATGCGCAGGGCGGTGTGGTTCTCTTTGCATATATTCAGCAGAGGAACGAAGCGTTCCTCGATTTTCTTCAGCTCTGCGGCATACTCCTCGTCGGTGTATTCCAGATGCTTGAACGTGCGCGCCGGGTCAACGTAGTTGCCGGGGTTTATGCGCACCTTCTCGGCATACAGCGCGGCCACTTCGGCCACGTGGGGGTTGAAGTGGACGTCGGCCACGAGCGGAGTCATGTACCCGTCGGCCCTCAGACGCGCGTTGATGTTCTTCAGGTTCTCGGCTTCGCGCACGCCCTGTGTCGTCAGGCGCACGTATTCACCGCCTGCCTTGATTATCCTTTCAGCCTGAGCCACGCTCGCCTCGGTGTCAACGGTCGGCGTTGTAGTCATCGACTGTATGCGGATAGGCCACTCGCCGCCCATCGGCGTGCCGCCAACCTGAACCTCGGAAGCCGCGCGGCGGCGGTAGTTGAATAAGTCAACCATATTGAATGAATAATGAAAAAATGAATAATGAATAATCATCTTGAATGAAAAATGAATAATGAACAATGAAAAAGCTGCAAATCCACAGGCTTATTATTCATTGTTCATTATTCATTTTTCATTCAATCAGTTGGTTTTATACTCATACTTGACCTCTGCCAGTTCCTTGTTGGCCTTCTCAATTTTGGCTCCAAGACCGGCCTTATAGTCGGCAAGGCGCGCCGCTATGCCGTCGTCGGCAAGGGCAAGCATCTCCGTTGCCAGTATGGCTGCGTTCATTGCGCCGTTCACTCCGACAGTAGCCACGGGTATTCCGGGGGGCATCTGTATGATGCTAAGCATCGCGTCAAGGCCGTCGAGCATGCCTTTGATGGGCACTCCGATGACCGGCAGCGTGGTCGATGCGGCTATAACGCCCGGCAGTGCGGCAGCCATGCCCGCCCCGGCGATGATTACTTTTATGCCGCGCGACTTGGCCTGCTTGGCAAACTGCTCCACAGCGTCGGGTGTGCGGTGGGCGGAAAGGGCGTTGACCTCGAACGGAATGTGCATGTCGTCCAAGAACTTGCAGGCTTTTTCCATTACGGGCAGGTCGCTTGTGCTGCCCATGATAATGCTAACTAATGGTGTCATAATATATTGTTTTTAGATTATTGCAGCTGTCAGAGCACCAACACGGACACGAAGGCGCACGCAACGCCGACGAGGAAGCCGAGCGTTATCTCGTGAAGTGAATGCTGGCGCAGGAGCATGCGGCTTGTTCCCACCAGTCCGGCGAGTATAAACACGACGCAGAGCCACCACACCGGATTGAACCCCAAGATGGCGGCGAAGGCCATAAGCGCCCCTGCCACGCCGCCGATTGCGGCCATGTGGGTTGACACCTTTATAAAAAGGTTGACGATGGCGCACACCACCTGTATCACCAAGGCCGCCATAAGGATGCTGCCCATGAAGTGAGGCACGTGGACGTAGGCCATGATGTAGTAACACAACAGGTAAGAAACGATGGAGATGACATACGGTATTACGCGGCGTTCCTTGCTCGCAACCATGAAAGGAGGCCAGCCCTGGTAACGCCGGTAAAGGCGTATGAGCAGTGACGGCAGTGCTATTGTGAACACCCAGAACGTCACTACGAGAAACAGCTTGTACACCCACGGCAACAAGCTGAGGTATGTCATTGTAAGAAGTACGGCCAACCCCACAAGCGGAAGGTAAAATGGGGTGAAGATTACGCTAAGAGCCTTGGCCGCAAAGATTATATGCTTTTCTCTCATCTTTTCCTAAGCCGGGCAACGGGAATGCCCATCTGTTCACGGTATTTGGCGATGGTGCGCCTCGCCACGGGGTAACCTGCCTCGGCCATCATGCCTTTTATTGCGTCGTCGCTCAACGGAGCGGACTTGTCTTCCTTGTCGATTATGTCTTTCAGGGCGGCCTTCACGCGGCGCGTTGACATCTCTTCGCCGCCTTCGGTCTTTACGCTGTCGCTGAAGAAGTGGCGCAGGCGGAACGTGCCCCACCGCGTCTGGGCGTACTTCATGTTGCTTACGCGCGACACGGTAGATATGTCAAGCCCGGCGCGTTCGGCCACATCCTTGAGTATCATGGGCTTAAGGTCGCTCTCATCACCGTCCTGGAAGTAGCGTTTCTGGATGTCGATGATGGCCTTCATCGTGACGTACAGCGTGTGGCGGCGCTGCTTCACGGCGTCTATGAAACCGCGTGCGCGCTCCACCTTCTCCTTCGCATAGAGCAAGGCTTCTTTCTCGCGGCGGCCCATGTTGCGCTTGTTCTGCTGGTATTCCTTCACCATATCGGCGAACGACGGCGACACATACAGTTCGGGCACGTTGCCTCCGTTGATTGTGAAGGTCACCGTCCCGTCGTCGGCGGTGTCAACTATGAAGTCGGGGGTTATCTGCCGCGCACCCATTCCCTCGGTCTCGCCGAGTGCGGAGCCGGGCTTCGGGTTGAGCTTCAGCAGTTCGGCGTGTACTGCCGAGGCAGTGTCGGCGTCGAAGCCGAGCTGCGCCGAAATCTTGTCCCACCGCTTGTTCATGAACTCGTCATAGCATCTGGAGATTACGCTCTCCATCTTCTGCCGCATCGGAGAGTCCGGCCTGCGCCCGATTTGCAGCAGCAGGCACTCGCGCAGGCTGCGTGCGCCCACTCCGGCAGGGTCGAACGTCTGCAACGTATGCAGCACATCCTCTATCTCATGCTCGTCGGCGTCAATGCCATGATACACCGCCAGCTCGTCGCTCAGCGTGCCGGCATCCTTGCGGAGCAGTCCGTCGTCGTCCAAAGAGCCTATGAGGTATTCCATGATTTCGCGCTGCCTTGGGGTAAGCTCGACGTCAACCATCTGCTCTTTCAGCCTGTCATAGAACGACACGGTGTCGCCGTAGGTCATCTCCTCATAGTCGGCCGTCTGCCTGTCGGCGGCCTGCTGCACGGTGGGTTCAGGCATCTCGTCGTCCATGCCGAAGCCCGACAGAGCCTCGTCAAGGGCCGACTCGCGCTCCTCACGCTCCTTCTCGGCATCGAAGTCGCCACTGTCGTCAGCCTCTCCGCCGCCGTCTTCCACGCCGTCATGCACGTTGTCGGCATCCGGCTCGCGGCTTTCGAGAGCAGGGTTGTCGTCAAGTTCGGCAGTGACGTTCTGCTCAAACTCGGTCAAAGGCATCTCCAGCAGCTTCACCACGAGCATCTGCTGCTGGGTAAGCCGCTGCACCTGTACCTGCTTCTGCACCTGCGCCTGTATGAGTTTCTGTACCATAACGGTGCAAAATTAATATTTTTCCATGAATGGCGGACAAGGAATAATGAATATTTTTACGGCGGCCGGACATAAAAGCCGATACTTGACGGCCACACATACGGCGCAGGCACGGAAAAGCACACGCCCTTCATCTACGGTTTGAGCCGAACGGCATGGCTGCCGCCTGCCGCACCCGCCAAGACCGGCCGGTGCCAAGCCGTAACCGCCTGACTGCCAGCACACTTGCGAAAGGGCACCTTTTACACTGCAAAAGGTGCCCTTTCGGCGTGCAAAAGACGGCCTTTTGCACGCCAATTTACCGTGTCTTGAATTGACAGTTGATAATTGCGGACGGACAATTAAGATTTGCCGTACCGGCAGACTGTCTTTATACAGACAAACGGGAAACATAATCTTGCATGTAAAAAAACATGAAAATATCGTTAAAATCCGCCCCTCTTGGTGCATGTTTTTGCATGTCCGCACATTATCTTTAATAGACAAAAACAGTCTGACTGTCGTGAAAAATCACGCAAACAGCGTTTTCATACAATACGTATGGACATGATGGTGCTTTAAGACTACACGCTGATTGACAATAAACGGGAAAGAAGCATGGGACGGAAAGAGAACTACGACACAACTGACGAATCGGAAGTGTTTAAGTATAAAAACTTTGCGGCGACAAGGAGGCGCAAGGAAGCGGCTGCGATAATGACCGCTATAATGTATATCGCCGCAGCCATCGTGGTGCTTGCATGTATCTTCGCCTACGTGTTCGACAAGGTTTAAACCTGAGCTGCGCGCGCCAACGCAGCGTGCCCACACGCCGCCTGACATATAAAACGGACGGTCCCGCAGGCTGCAAGGCCTGCGGGACCGCAATTAAACTAAACCTATTGAAGACGGCAAGGCTGCGCCGCAACAGCGCGCCAGCCATTATCTATGGCTCCCGAAGGAGTCAGTCCTCAACAGAGAAATCATCCTTACCTACTCCGCAAAGCGGGCATACCCAATCCTCGGGCAGGTCCTCAAACGCCGTTCCGGGAGCTATGCCGTTGTCGGGGTCTCCTACTTCAGGGTCATATACATACCCGCAAGTCTCACAAACATACTTCTTCATAATCCTTTTCGTTTTAATTAGTTATTCATATAGACAAAAGCCTTCGTCATAAATGCCGTCTGCGGCGCAGCACCTCCTCAACCTTTGCCGCTATATCGCCGGGCGGTATGCTCTTCATGCACAGCATGTCACCGCGCAGGCAGGCCTTTTTCCCTGATATGCTGCACGGCCTGCACGGCATGTCGGCCTGCACCACATCGGCCAAGTCCTGCCCCCAGCCGAGCTGTCCGGCGTTAGGATGCGTCGCACCCCATACGCTCACGACGGGCACTCCGGCGATGGAAGCCATCTGCATGTTGGCCCCGTCCATTGAAACCATCACGTCGAGATGGCTCATAAGGATAAGTTCAAGACCGATGCCGCCCAACTGTGCCGTGGCGTTCACGCAGCGGTCGAACTTCGTGCTGAACTCGTTGAGCACGGCGGTCTCGGCCCCTCCTCCCCCGAACAGGAACAGGCGGCAGCCCGGATGGCGCGCCGTTATGTCCCTCAAGGCCTTCTCCATCAGTTCAAGCGGATATGCCTTGGCCGGATATGCGGCCAAAGGGGCAACGCCTATCCACACCTCGCCGTCGGCCTTCGGCGTATTGAAACCGTCAGGCAGTCGGCTCATGTCACCGCCTCCGGAAGGGAAAAGCGAGGTGAAGTCAAGCTTCACGGGGTATCCGAGGCGTGCAAACACGTCGGCATAACAGTCGAACGTAGACGGAATACGCACCATACGCTTGTCTGTCTGACTGATGAGCAACTTGCGCAAAGGGCGGTGTTTGTCGATATGTTCAACGCGGAAGCGGTCGATATTGAAGCGCATCCGCAGGTAGTCCGAACGCAACACGCTGTGCAGGTCGGCTATGGCGGTAAAGTTCTTCGCCGTAAGCCTACGGTAAAGGGCGTTCAATCCCTTGACCCCGTAATACTCGTTTTTCAGGTCGGCCTCCATGAAGCCCACGTTCTGCGGCATGTATTCAAAGAACGGCCGGGCGTAAGGACGGCTCAGCATGGTTATCCTCACGTCGGGATACTGCCGCGCCAGCGAGTCTACCACGGGAACTGTCATCGCCACGTCGCCCAGGGCTGAAAACCTCATTATAAGTATGTGTTCTGTCCTCATCTGTCCTTCCAGGCGTTAATATGCGTGGGTTATGGAATGATTGACGCACATCCTTACATGGCGGCGCTGTGCGGCGTCCCCGCCGCGGTATGATATGGTGTTACGATTGTCAGTAGATGCCATCGCCTTAATTTAGTCTTTAAGATTCAACAAGACGGTCATTTAATTTGGCAAAGATAGCGATTTATTTCCATTCCGCCAACCAATAAGCGACATTTTTAGTATTTTTGCAAGGACGAGCAACATGTTTCACGCAAATATGATTATCGGGCCATTGGCTCATAAGGCATAAATCCTTAACTCACACGATAAAACTTACGACAATGAAAATAGTCATAGACGACAAGATTCCGTACATACGCGAGGCAATAAGCAGCCTCACCGACAACGCGGTCTACCTGAAAGGCGCGGCAATACGTCCAGAAGACGTGCGCGATGCCGACGCGCTCATCGTGCGGACGCGCACCCGGTGCGACGAGCACCTGCTCAAAGGTAGCGGCGTCAGGTTCGTCGCCACGGCGACAATCGGCTTCGACCACATAGACGCCGGCTACATGCAACGAGCCGGGATAGAATGGATGAGCTGTCCGGGGTGCAACGCCGCCTCCGTGGCGCAGTACGTAAGGTCGGTGCTACTGCTGCTGAAGCGCGACCGCGGCGCACGCCTCGACGGCATGACGATAGGCATAGTGGGCTGCGGCCACGTAGGGACGAAGGTCAAGGCCGCGGCCGAAGAATACGGGATGCGCGTTCTTGTGTGCGACCCTCCGCGGCAGGAGCGTGGCGACGCGGGCGCATTCGTCACGATGGCCGACATCATGCGCGAGGCCGACATCATAACATTTCATGTTCCCCTGACGAAAAGCGGGCCGCATCCTACGTTCCATCTGGCCGGCACCGACTTCTTCAGCAACCTTGGCCGCAGGCCGCTCGTAATCAACACGAGCCGCGGCGGAGTGGTGGACAACGGCGCGCTGCTTGACGCCCTAATATATAATAAGGTGAAAGACGCCGTTATCGACACATGGGAGAACGAGCCTGAAATAGACCGGCGGCTGCTCCGCCGCGTATGGATTGCCACGCCCCACATCGCAGGCTACAGCGCCGACGGCAAGGCAAACGCCGACAATATGGTCATCGACGGACTCTGCCGCCACTTTGGCCTGCGCCGTCCGCCGCTCATCGTACCGCCACCGCTGCCGACGACGTTCGTCCCTTCAACCGACGACGACACCCTCCGCCTGCAACTGTACAACCCGCTTGAAGACTGCGCGCGCCTGAAATCCGCGCCCGAAAGGTTCGAGGAACTGCGCGGCAACTACCCGCTGAGAAGGGAATGGTACATCTGATACCCACCACACAACACCCTACGGCCCACCCCAGCCAGAGGGACGACCCACCCCAACCAAAAGGATAACCCACCCCAACCAAAAGGACAACCCACCCCAACCCTCCCAAAGGGAGGGGGCTTGACATGCTTTTGCTGGGTGGTGTTATTGGCCTTATAAGGCTTATTCGGCCTATTAATCCTATCGTGAGATAGGTCTTATAAGGCCGATAAGCCTGATAAGGCCAATAACATTTTTGCTGTTGGCAATCAGCTAACGGCCTGGCGGGCAGCGGTAATCAAGCTCCCTCCCTTCGGGATGGCTGGGGTGGGTTTTCAATAGATGGCTTTTTGCCTTGCAAAAGGCCATCTATTACAATGCAAAAGGCCGTCTTTTAGCAGCCAAAAGACGGCCTTTTGCTAACTTGCTGGCAATCAACAGGTTAACCTGTGCGCCTTATCGGCCGGATAAGCCTTATTTACTGATAGGCCAAATAGGGCGGATAAACCAGATAAGGCCAATAACACCACCCTGCAAAAGCATACCAAGCCCCATCCCTTCGGGAGGGTTAGGGTGGGTTATCCCTCTGGTTGGAGTGGGTTATCCCTTTGGTTGGGGTGGGTGTTCCTTCAATTTGGGATGGGTGTAAGTTGCCACCCTTTCCCCCTTTCACCCCCTTATTGAGCCTTATTTTATTGCACACATAACCCCGATGTGTGCAAAAGAAAACACTTTTTTGTCAAAAATATTTGCACACTTAAATAAAAATTCGTTCCTTTGCAGCGATTTTTTGAGATTCGAATTTTATTATAAACTTTTTTAAAACATTACAATCATGTCAGAAATTGAATCTAAAGTAAAAGCTATCATTGTAGAGAAACTTGGTGTTGACGAGGCTGAAGTAAAGCCCGAAGCAAGCTTCACAAACGACCTCGGCGCAGACTCTCTCGACACAGTAGAGCTGATTATGGAATTCGAAAAGGAGTTCAACATCTCTATTCCTGACGACAAGGCAGAGACAATCGCTACCGTTGGCGACGCCATCAGCTACATTGAGGCTAACATGAAATAATAATTCCAGACTGCGATAAATGGAATTGAAAAGAGTAGTAGTAACAGGATTAGGCGCGGTTACACCTGTAGGCAACAATGTCGAAGAGACATGGAAGAACCTCATTGAGGGTGTAAGCGGCGCCGCTCCCATTACACAGTTCGACTGCTCCAAGTTCAAAACACAGTTCGCATGCGAAGTCAAGGGACTCAACGTAGGCGACTGGATTGACCGCAAGGAAGCCCGCAAGATGGACCGCTACACTCAGCTGGCCCTCGTCAGCGCGGCACAGGCCGTAAAGGACAGCGGCATGGACTTGGAAAAAGAGGACAAGAACCGCATCGGAGTTATCTTCGGCGTAGGCATCGGCGGTATAAAGACCTTCGAGGACGAAGTGTCTTACTATGCCCTGAACAAGGAGAACGGACCCAAGTTCAACCCGTTCTTCATCCCGAAGATGATTAGCGACATAGCTGCCGGCCAAATATCAATCCATTACGGTTTCCGCGGCCCCAACTATGCGACTACCTCCGCCTGCGCATCATCTACCAACGCTCTGGCCGATGCGTTCAACCTTATCCGCCTGGGTAAGGCCAACGCCATAGTCAGCGGCGGCGCCGAGGCGGCCGTTTGCGCCTGCGGCGTGGGCGGCTTCAACGCCATGCACGCCCTCTCTACACGCAACGACGAGCCTGCGAAGGCTTCGCGTCCGTTCAGCGCAAGCCGCGACGGCTTCGTGATAGCTGAAGGAGCAGGGTGTCTTATCCTCGAAGAATTGGAACACGCGAAGGCTCGCGGAGCCAAAATCTACGCCGAGATGGTGGGCGAAGGCGAAAGTGCCGACGCATACCACATCACCGCGTCGCACCCCGAAGGCCTCGGAGCGAAGCTCGTGATGAAGGCGGCTCTTGAGGACGCAGGCATGAAGCCTGAGGACATAGACTACATCAACGTCCACGGAACATCGACACCCGTTGGCGACATTTCAGAGGCCAAGGCCATAAAGGAAGTGTTCGGCGACGCAGCTTACAAGCTGAACATCAGCTCAACCAAGTCGATGACCGGCCACCTGCTCGGCGCAGCCGGTGCAGTAGAGGCCATGGCGAGCGTGCTGGCCGTGCAGAACGACATCGTTCCGCCGACAATCAACCACGACGAAGACGACAAGGACGAAGAGATAGACTATAACCTGAACTTCACTTTCAACAAGGCGCAGAAGCGCACCGTCCGTGCGGCGATGAGCAACACGTTCGGCTTCGGCGGACACAACGCCTGTGTTATCTTCAAGAAATATGTTGATTAATAACTTCATAGACAAGATAAAGCTCCCTTTCCGCAAGGAAAAGGAGCTTTATTGTTCTTTACGCAACATCATCGGATTTTACCCTCACGACATCAACTTCTACAAACAGGCGCTCATGCACCGCAGCATGGCCAAGCGCAACGCAAAGGGTAAACCCGTAAACAACGAACGCCTTGAGTTCCTTGGCGACGCAATACTCGACGCCATCGTGGGCGACATAGTGTTCCGTCACTTCGAAGGCAAGCGCGAAGGATTCCTTACCACGACAAGAAGCAAAATCGTACAGCGCGAGACGCTCAACCGCCTGGCACACGAGATAGGCATAGGCCAGCTCATAATATCCAACGGACACATGTCCTCTCATAACAGCTATATGGAAGGAAATGCGTTCGAAGCCCTCGTAGGGGCCATCTACCTGGACCGCGGCTACGGCGCGTGCATGCGCTTCATGCAGGAGCGCATCCTGTCGCAGCTTATCAACCTCGACAAGGTGGCGTACAAGGAAGTGAACTTCAAGAGCAAGCTGATAGAGTGGTGCCAGAAGAACAAGGTAAAGCTCGACTTTGAACTTGTAGAGCAGAAACGCGACAACAACAACAGTCCGACATTCATCTACAAGGCGGTGATAGAGGGAATTGACGGCGGAGAAGGGCGCGGCTACTCCAAAAAGGAAAGCCAACAGACCGCCAGCAAGACCGCCCTGCAGAACCTAAGGCGCAAACCGCAGTTCATAGACGCCGTGTTCGCCGCGAAGACCGAGCGCACGAAGATGGAGGAAGAGCCGGTGGAGACAGTGCCTGACGTGGAAGCCAAGGAAGACTTCATAGTGCCGCAGACCGGCACAACAGACTCTGGCACGACGGCGGCGGAAACCGACATGGCGGAAAAGCCTGCCAAGGCAAATGCCGTAAAGAGAAAGAACGAAGCGGAGGTTGACGAGTTCGACCTGTCAGACATCAAAGCTTTCTCGGACAAGATGTCGAAAGAAGACATCGTGGCGGCAGCCGAAGCCGCCGCGTTCGCGGAATAAGACCCACCCCAACCAGAAGGAACACCCACCCCAACCCTCCCGAAGGGAGGGAGCTTAGTGTGCTTTTGTCGGGTGAGGTTATTGGTCTTATCAGGCGTATCTGGCCTATTCATCTTATTGATTGATAGGGCTTATAAGGCCGATAAGGCGTATATGTTAACCGACTGATTGCCAACAAGTTACCAAAAGGCCGTCTTTTAGCTTCTAAAAGACGGCCTTTTGCATTGTAATAGATGGCCTTTTGCAATGCAAAAGGCCATCTATTGAAAACCCACCCCAGCCCTCCCGAAGGGAGGAAGCTTGATTACCGCTGCCTGTCAGGCCATTAGCTGATTGCCAACAGTAAAAATGTTATTGGCCTTATAGGCCGAATAAGCCCTATAAGGCCAATAACACAAAGCAGCAAAAGCATACCAAGCTCCCTCCCTTTGGGAGGGTTGGGGTGGGTGTCACATTATCCCATCCAATTCTCCGAAGCTGTCAATTATCCACTCGGCGCGCTCGCGTTCAAGGTCTTCACGCCGTCCGTTGCCGTATGTCACGCCGACGGCACGTACTCCGGCGGCGTGCGCCATGCGTATGTCAAACTCCGTATCGCCCACCACGATGGCGTCGCATGGCTTCAGGCTGTTGTTGGCCAACGTCTTGAGAACCATGTCGGGAGCGGGCTTGGCGTGCTCCACGTCGCCTGCGCCGAGCACGTATGGCACGTACTCCACAAGCCTCATCTCCTCAAGAAACTCCATAAGCGACGTGCGGAAGCGGCTGCTCGCTATGGTTACAAGCAGCCCGGCGCGGTGCATGCTGCGGATGGTTTCGCACACACCGGGGAACGGACGCACCGTGCCCGGACGGTTGTTCACCGCGAAAATGCGGCGGTATGTAGCCTCGCACAGGTCACCCGTGGCATCGTCCATCGGCATCAGCTGCGTGAAAGTCTGCTTCAGCGGCAGGCCAATCATGGCCGCACACTCGTCGTCAGACCGCTGCGGCAGCCCCACCTCGGCCAAAGTCTGCTGCATTGTACGCACAATGAGTCCGCGCGTGTCGCCTATCGTGCCGTCAAAGTCAAGGATTACGGCTTTTAACGAAGTTTCTTTTTCCATACAAAAAACATTATATATTCATTTCAATGGTAAGCACGACCCACCCCAACCCTCCCGAAGGGAGGGCCGGGGCGGGTCTCCATTAATCTACTTTTTATTCATCATCACCACATCCACCGTGTTCAGCCTGAAATACTGCTCCGACATGTACATCAGTCCGCTGTAAGGATTGGCGCCGCCCCACGAGTTCTTGCAGACGAACCAGCGGCGTCCGTCGCCGTCGCGCGCCAGCCCTATGATGGCCATGCAGTGTCTTGGGGCGACTTCAAGACGCTCGAAGGCGCGCTGGCGCATGTCCTGCGTCACCTTTGTTCCGCCGCTTTCAAGGCGCGCCAGACCGTCACCGAACGAGAAGCCTACGCCCGTTGTATCGCCCTCCCAGCACACGCTGCGCCCCGAGCGCAGGGCTGCGACTACACGGCTTACGAGCGTATCGAGCGGCACATTAATGTATTTGCTCCCCGTGCGGTCGGCAGGCAGGCCGAAAGACACGCCCTCGCCGAACGGCTCGTGCGTGTAACTGGTCATCGCCACGTAGTCGCCGGGCAGGCATACGCTGTGCGCGAACTCACGCGTGGTATATTCCGCGCCGTACATCCACACACGGCGCGGCAGGGGGTTGATGTCACGGTCGAGTGCGTCGGCCACGTTGCCGCGCAGCCTTTCGATACCTTCGCGGCGGGCCGAGGCGGCCTGCGACATCCTTGTCAGCTTGCGGCAGAGCACATCATAGTTGCAGTCGGAACGGTAAGAGTCGTAAGGCATGGCGCCGAACTCTTCCAAGGCGGCAAGCAGGCCGGGAGCCATTCCGGCGGCATCGACATCCTCCGCTCCGCCCGAAAGGTAGCAGCGCTCCGCCCGGCGTTCAAGGATGCGGCGCACGACATAGGCCGGCGACAGGTTGACGGAGTCGCCCTGCATCAGCCGGTCGCTCTCGATGACGGCCAGCATGGCGTAAACCCAGCCGAGCTGCCGGCCGCCCTGCTGCTTCACGGGCGTAATCCTGTTCACCGTCTCGACGGTGAACACGGGACGCACGGCGGTCTCCCTGCCGCACGAACACAGGCAGACAACCGCCACCATGACAACAGTAAAAGCCTTCATGGCCGCAAAATTAATGAAAACAGGCCAGCCCAGCAAATTTTGCCGACGGCAAATGGCTTTGCAATCTGTGGCCTTTTACAACACGAAAGGCCACGTTTTGCACGCCAAAAGGCCGTCTTTTACAAGCCAAAAGACGGCCTTTTGCAACACATTGACAGCCAACCGGTTACGCCGCCTGCAATGGAACGCCGCGGAAAGGGCGCGTTTGAGCCGTGCTGACGACGCGAAAAGGCCGCCCGGACACAATGTCCGGGCGGCCTTTCGGTCTGCCATCGACACATGTCCGGGGTTAATTCACGGTGTCGTCGTCAGCCGCTATCTCCGAAGCGTTTATGTATCCGCGCGCCACAGCCTTGACTATAAGCTCGGCCATGTTGCGTGCGCCCAGCTTTGCGAAGAGCCTCTTGCGGTGCGTCTCGACGGTATTCTCAGATATGAAGAGCATCGACGCAATCTCCTTAGACGTGTGTCCTCCGGCCAACGCATTAAGTATTTCTATCTCACGTTCCGACGGATGCTCCATCCTGCGCTTGCATCCGGCCAGCTTCTTCTTCAGTCCGGGGCATAGATACTGCTCCCCGTTCATCACCGCCGTAATGGCGTCAACCATCTGCATGAAGTCGGTTGACTTCAGCATGATGGCGTTCACGTCCTTGTCGAGCATGCGACGCAGCAGCCATATTTCCTCGTGTATGGTGTTTATTATCACACGTGCGTCGGCATGCGACATCCTTATGCAGTCAACCAATTCAAAGCCGTCGATGTCGGGCATGCCGATGTCGATGATGTAAACGTCGAAATGCCTGTATGGAAGAATGCGGAGCAAGTCGGCGGCGTGGCTGAAAGTCTCCACATTATGCACCCCACAGCCCTCCATAAGGCTCTTGAAGCCTTCGAGTATGAGCACATGGTCGTCTGCAATGGCCACCGACAGGTCTTGCAATATGTATTTTTGCGCCTCGTTCATCGGGGCAAAATTATACCATACATTCATAATGGCAATAACGGAAATCCGTGGTTTTTAACAAATACACATAACCAAAAGCCTCCACACCCACCCTCAATAGCCTCCACACCCACTCCAAGTAGCCCTCACACCCACCCCAACCCTCCCGAAGGGAGGGAGCTTGATATGACTTCAAAGGGCAGCGTCCAAATGATAAAACATATACAGAAAGTATAATAACGTATGTGTAAAACATCCAAGAATGCTATTTAAGCCCCTCCCTTCGGGAGGGGTTTGGGGTGGGGGTGAGGGCTACTTGGGGTGGGTGTGGAGGCTACTGGACTGGGTGTGAGAGTTATTTGGTGTTGGATATTATGACTTGTACAATCGTTTTTCCGTCTTTCCTCTCCACCGTCAGGCGCCCTCCTACGGCCTCGGCGCGCTGCCTCATGGTGCGCTTTCCTATGCCTGTGCCGGGGCGTTCGGCAGGGGTGCCGTTGTCGGTGACGGTCAGTGAGAGGCTGTTTTCCTGCATGTCGAGCGTTACGTCGATGCTTGTCGCGCCCGAATGCTTCACGGCGTTGGCTACGGCTTCCTGCATTATGCGGTACATCTCAAGGGCGGTGGCATCGGGAACAGCGGCCCAATCGGCGTCGTCGGGCGTGGCGGTAAACGACACTTCGCAGCCCGAAGCCTCGCCGGTGCGCAGAAGATAGTCGTCGATAACTATGCAGATGTCGGCATAGTTGAACTCAGGCGGCATCAGTTCGTGCGACACCCGGCGCACCTGTTCGCGGCAGGCGGAGAGCATGCGGGCCTGTTCGGCCATGTCGCACGCGCCTTGTGCCATGCGCAGCTGCACCGTGTAGAGGTCGTTGCACACGCCGTCGTGCAGTTCCTTTGCCAGCCGTCCGCGCTCGCTTTCAAGCCCCTCGATGTAGCGTTGGGTAAGACGACGGTCGGTGTCGGCCTTCAACCGTGCGAACTCGGCCTCCCTTTCCCTCGCCTTCCGCCGCTGGGCGTTGACATAGAACAGCACCAACGCGGCGCAGAAGAACAACGCCAGCACGCCAATGGCTACGTACATGCGCGTCTGTGAGAGGGCGGCCTCGCTGCGTGCAAGGGCGAGTTCCTTCTCCTTCGACTGGTATTTCACGGTAAGGTCGCGCAGGCTCTCGGCCTTTTCGGCCTCGAACAGACTGTCTTTCAGCGTCACGGCGCGCCCCAGACAGTCGTAAGCCTTGTGCCACTGGCCTAACTTCGCCCATGCGTCGTGCATGTTGTTATAGCAGTCGTAAACCACGAACGGCATCTTGTCAACTCCCTTGACAGACAGTATCTTGTCAAACAATGCTATGGCGGCGTTCCAGTTCTGGCGGTTCATCTCTACGCTGCAAAGTATCTGGTAATAAGCTATGAGCGTCATCGTGTCGGCCACTTTGCCCTCAAGTTCGCGGCAACGGCTGCGCCACAATGTTTCGGCGGCCTTGTCGTTCATACGGTCGGAAACGGCAACCATGTACGCGGCGGCGCTCAATGCCGGTGCATGCTGCCCTACGGCCATGGCATGGCTGTAAGCCCCGGACAGCTGCCTGGCGGCTTCCTTGTTGTCGCCGCACATGAGGAACACCAGCCCGTCTTGCGCCATAACCTGCGACTTGAATTCACGGTCGGCACAACGCGCGGTCCAGTCGGCGCACAGGCGCGCATAATAAGCAGCCTGTTCCTTGTGCTGCATGTCAATGTGCAGGGTGGCAAGGTTGAGATACAGCACAGCGGCCTCTTGCCGGGCGTCCTCTCCGGCACGGCGTTTGTACGCCTCGGTGGTGCACAGCTTCATGGCCTCGCCGTAGCGTTTAAGGGCTTCGTCGAGCTTTCCCATCGTGCGGAGGTAGACTCCCAACGACGAGTTAAGGCCGACAATGGCCGCCGTGTCGCCGTCGGCTATGGCCTCGGCAAGAGCCTTTTCGGCCACGACAACAGCCGAGTCGTTCTTGCCTTCGGCGTGAAGTGCGTCGGCCTTCTGCCGCATGTCGTCAAGCGTTCCGCCGCCGTAAGCAGCGGCGCATACGAGTGGCAAAAGCAATGTTAGAAGCGTTTTCAGTGTCTTCATGGTGTCAACAGTTTAAAGGTTATTAGGCAATGATTATGCAAATGAGCGGAAAGCAAGCAATACTGCAGTTTCACAAATGCAGCTTATTTTATGCAAAGATAGTGAAAGGCGGGCGCAACGGCAAACGAAAAACGATGTTTTTTGGTTTGGCAATGCCGAGCCGCATCCCATCTCCGCGGAACAAAGATAGGCAAAAAACACCATAGCGGCATGCAAAAATGTAAATATTTTTCCGTAAAGGGGAAAACATGCAAACCGAAAGTTGTAGCCCGGCATTGTAATAAAACGGCGCGCAGGCCGTTAATATCAGTAATGAACGACACTGAAAAGACACGCAACAGCTACACACATGTACTGAAATACACGGGTGTTTTCGGCGGTGTGCAGGGACTGAACATTATAATCGGCCTCGTGCGCAGCAAGCTCGTGGCCGTTATCCTCGGCCCGGCGGGCATGGGACTGGCGTCGCTGCTCAACACGGTTGCCAACTTCGTGTCGCAGGCCACCAACCTCGGCATATCGTTCAGCGCGGTGAAACACCTGTCGGAAATATTCGACAGCGGCGACGAACAACGCATACAGGAGTTCGTGAAGACCGTCCGCGCATGGAGCATGGTGGCCGCACTGGCCGGAGCGGCGGTGTGCATGGCGGCCTCGCCGCTGCTCGCCGGGTACGCCTTCGGCGGCGAAGGGCACGCATGGCAGGTAATGGCACTCGCGCCGACAGTGGCCGCGATGGCGTTGACGGGCGGCGAAACGGCAATACTGAAAGGCGCGCGCCGCCTGCGCGAGCTGGCCCTGCTGCAAGTGGCAATGGTCGTGATGTCGCTCGCCATAGCCGTACCCATATACCTGCTGATGGGCATCGGCGGCATAATACCCGTAATAACGCTCACCGCGCTGGCCGCCCTCGTCGTTACGGCACGCTTCTCGCTGCGCCTGTATCCGCTCTCGCTGCGCTGCGCACGGCGTACACTTGGTGAAGGAACAGACATGGTGCGCTTGGGGTTGGCGTTCATAATGTCGGGCGTGTTCGGCAGCGGAGCCGAGATGATAGTGCGCTCGTTCCTCAACACGGCAGGCGGACTTGACATCGTTGGCCTGTACAACGCCGGCTACGTGCTTACCGTGACATACGCCGGAATGGTGTTCACGGCGATGGAGACCGACTATTTTCCGCGCCTCTCGGCCGTCAACCACGACACCGAAGCCGTCAACACGGCGGCCAACAGGCAAATAGAAGTGACGCTGCTCGTCATCGCTCCCATGCTGGCGCTTATCGTAACGGCCCTGCCTTGGCTCATTCCGCTGCTGTACAGCGGACAGTTCACGCCGGTAACGGCCATGGCGCAGGTGGCCGTATTGGGCATGTACCCTCGCGCAATGATGCTGCCAATAGCCTACATCACGCTCGCCAAAGGGCACTCCAAAGCGTATCTCGCCATCGAGGGCTTGTCGGCGGTAGTATTAGTACTGGCAACAGCCGCCTGTTTCGACAGATGGGGGCTGACGGGAGCAGGCGCGGCGATACTTATAGGCAACGCTTTCGACTTGGCGGTAATCATCGTCTACGCCGGATTGAGATACCGTTACAGAATATCACGGCAGGTTTTGGCTTACGCCGCACTGCAACTTCCGCTCGGCGCGGCGGCCTACGCCGCCACATTTGCAAGTACAACGGCGGCACGCATCACATTCGGACTGGCCGCCTTCGCCGCCAGCCTTGCCGTGTCGGTCTACGCCCTGCAAAAAAAAACCGGACTATTGGAAAACCTTAAGCAGAGGCTCGGCAAACGGCAATAGCACCAACCACATTGCAAAAGGCCACCTCTTGGCCTGCAAAAGACCGTCTTTTACAAGCCCAAAGGCCATATTTTACAAGCTAAAAGGCGGCAAATTGGGCTTCATCCGATATTTTGTGTGATGGTTTAAATTCTAATTTTAGTGGACAATAGTATTCAAGTGAGGCACTCGGTAATCGTCATTCCGCGCACCGACGCGGAATCCAGAAAACACAGGGAACGCACAAAATGGCGCTAATTGCATACACTGGATTCCGCGTCGACGCGCGGAATGACGATTACCGAGTGCCTCACTTGAATATAAATAAAAAGCAGGTTACAATCCAATATCATCACCTAAATATCTGATGAACCCCAAATTGTAACGCAGTCAATCACCTGCCGGTTCAATTCAGAAAAGAAAATAATGCGTTTCATCCGTCACCTGTCACATCCGGACGTAACGCATTGACATTCAATACTATACATTGTGACGGATGGCAAAGCGTCAACCGCCACATCCGTCACAACGCTTTTGTGACAGGGAGGCGTGACGGTTGCCCGAAACCATCCGTCACATCTTAACTCATTGCCTGTCAGTGCGTTACACCCCAATGTGACAGGTGACGGATGATTTTCACTTTTTAAATTTCGTTTTAGCGGAACAAAGGGTTACCGGGTACATCTTTTAACGTCAGTTCGGTATAAGAACAATCCTTTTATGAAATGAAATAATTTATATAGCTTTGTATCTCAAATAGTCTGTTGGTATCTGTCATTCCGCGCGCCGACGCGGAATCCAGTATGAACAGCCAAATTTTTCTTATGCTTTTTTACTGGATTCCGCGGCGGCGCGCGGAATGACAAATACCAATAGACCACTTGAAGTAGGATTAACCTCATTCTCTTTATATCGAACTCACGTTCTTTTAATTCCCCAACAGGTTTCCCTACACCCGGCTCACGCCACTTTACATTTCAAGCGTTCACCGCATACACAAAGAAAGAGGGGAAGGCTGGTGCCCTCCCCTCTTGGTTTATGCGGTAGAAATGTGTTTCCGTATCTTCGGCAACATTACTTCGCCTCTGCCGTGCGGCCCTTGCTCCTCTCCTTGCGGCCAAGAGTGAGGTATGCAACAGGCGCGGCAATGAAGATTGACGAGAACGTACCGAACACGATACCGAGTATCATCGTCAACGAGAAGCTGCGGATGCTCTCGCCTGCGAAGAAGAAGCAGATGATGAGCACGAGCAGGGTTGCGGTACCGGTGTTGATTGTACGGGCAAGCGTCTGGTTCAAAGAGTCGTTGAACAACGTCCACCTGTCACGCTTAGTATACAGGCCCATGTTCTCGCGGATACGGTCGAACACCACCACCTTGTCGTTGATTGAGTAACCGATGACGGTAAGGATGGCTCCGATGAACGTCTGGTCAACCTCGAGCGACATTGGCACGAGTCCCCAAAGCAGCGAGTATATACCGAGCACGAACAGCGTGTCGAACGCCAACGCGATGGTAGAACCGAGCGAGAAGGCAACGTTGCGGAAGCGCAACAGGATGTAAAGGAAGATTGCCACGATTGCCACAAGCACGCTGATGATGGCTCCCTGGGTTATATCCTTTGCCACCGACGGGCCTACCTTGGCGCTGCTGATGATTGAACCACCCTCGCGGATGTCAGGATTGCGGAACTTCGATATGTCCGTCTGGGTAACCAATCCGGCCTTGGTGAGCGAGTTGAAGAGGATGCTCTCCACCTCGGCGTCAACGTTCTGGTCGTTGGACTCGATTTTATAGTTTGTAGTAACACGGATGTTCCTGCCGTCCACACCTATTGCGATGGCACTGAACGTGGATTCTCCGAACGCTCCTTCAAGTGCGTCGCGTACCTGCTCGGGCTGAACCGGCTTTTCGAAGCGCAACACATAGTTGCGTCCTCCAGTGAAGTCAATGCTCTTGCTGAAGCCCTTGAACAGGAAGCTGAGTACGAATATCACTGTAAGTATGCCCCAGATTGTGAGCGAACGCTTTGAACGCCCCATGAAGTTGAAGTTCGTGTTCTGCGGCAACTTGCGCGAGAAGCCCGTTGTGAACGTAAGGCCCTGCCACTTGTCACGCTTCATCTGGCGGTCGTAAATCAGGCGCGTCATATATATTGCGGTGAAGAACGAGCAGCAGATACCGATGATAAGCGTCATAGCGAAGCCTCGGATGGGGCCGCTGCCGAACACGGCAAGGATTACACCTGTGATGATTGACGTCAGGTTGGAGTCGAAGATGGCCGAGAACGCGTTTTTATAACCGGCGTCTATAGCCTTCTTTACATTGAGTCCTTTGGCAAGTTCTTCCTTTGCACGCTCGTAAATAAGCACGTTCGCGTCAACAGCCATACCCAAAGACAACAGCAAACCGGCAATACCCGGCATGGTAAGGGCGGTCTGGAACGAACTCATTATGCCCAAAGTGAAGAACAGGTTGAACAGAAGGGCCATGTTGGCCAGCATTCCCGGGATGAAGTTGTACAGCACAACCATGTACGCCATGAGGATGATGAACGCTATGACGAACGAAATCAAGCCCTGCTGTATTGACTGAGCACCGAGCGTCGGGCCTACAACGTCCTCCTGGACGATGCGCGCCGGAGCCGGCATACGTCCCGACTTGAGGGTGTTGGCAAGGTCTTTGGTATCCTCGATGGTGAAGTTTCCGCTGATTTCAGAGTTTCCGCCGGTGATTTCATTGCTTACACGCGGAGCACTGTAAACGGCACCGTCAAGCACGATGGCTATTGCGCGGCCTACGTTGGCCTTTGTAAGCGTAGCCCAGCGGCGTGCGCCGTCAGAGTTCATCGACATGCTGACAATCGGGCGTCCCATCTGGTTGAAGTCGTCACGGGCGTCAGTTATCACGTCGCCTTCAAGCGGAGCGCGGCCGTTGCTCTGTGTAACCTTCAGGGCATGCAGCTCAAAAACATTCTTGGCTGACAGTCCGTCGGCAGGCTTTGCGCTCCAAAGCAGCTTCACGTCCGAGGGGAGTATGCGCCTTGCTGTTTCCGAATAAATGACTTTGTTGACAGCAGCTGTGTCGCGAACATGAGCGTATCCGACAAGGCTGAGCGCGCCCTGGCCTGTAGTCTGCAAGCGAGAGAGGAGCGGATGCTGCTTTTTCATCAGCTCGTCCTGCGCTTCAGACGACGAAGCTGCCGTCTTTGCAGCCGCCGCATCGTCCTTCTTCAGCTGGAACTTGGGCTTTGCCGCAGCGGTCTTGGCCGTGTCTGCGGCAACGGCTGCTGTGTCCTCCACCGCCGTAGTGTCGGCATCTCCGCCGACATTGGCCTCCATTTGGTCGAGCTGTACAAGGTAAGGCACGATTTCCTCGCTGTTGTATGTCTCCCAAAACTCGAGGTTCGCACTACCCTGGAGAAGCTTGCGGATGCGCTCCGGCTCACGGATGCCGGGCATTTCAACCATTATTCGGCCTTCCTGCCCTTCAAGTTTCTGTATGTTTGGCTGTACGACGCCGAACTTGTCGATACGGTTACGCACAACGATGTACGAGTTGTCGATGGCCGCCTGCACTTCGGCGCGCAGGGCTTTCTCCACCTCTGCGTCGGTGCTTTGCGTGCTCACCTTGCCTTTCAGCTGCTGTGTTGCAAAGATTTCGGCAAGCCTGTGCCCGGGAGCATTCTGCCTGTAATACTTGATGAAAAGCGAGATGAAGTCCTTTTGGCTCGTTTCCTCCTCCTTCTTAGCCTGCTCCATCGACTTGCGGTAGACGGCGTCTGTCTTATGGTCGGCCAGCATGTCGACCACGTCTGGTACGGAAATCTCGAGCACCACGTTCATTCCTCCCTTGAGGTCAAGGCCGAGTCCGATTTGTGTCTCAAGGCACTTCTTGTAAGAGTAAATGCCGAGGTACTTCACGGAGTCCTTGTAATCCTGCTGTGCAACAGGGTCTTTTATCTTCGCCGCCTGGCTGTCATAGTAGCTTGTAGCCACGGAGAACGAGAGATAAAAAATGCTTGCAAGGGTCAGAAGAACTGACAATACGATTACGATTCCTTTGTTTTGCATTTTTGTTATTATTTATTTTGATGTTTTTTCACCTTTTGTATTATAGCGTGCAAAGATATACAAAAATTCAAACTTTAAAAAATTAAAAGCCTTTTATTATTCATTTTGCGCGTCTTTTTCGCTTCCGCCAAGCCTTTGCAGCCAGCAATAAATGGGGTAATGGTCTGAATAGCTGACGTTTCTGTCCACCTTGCAGCGGTACGGGCGCCAGTGGGCGGAGCACATGATGTTGTCTATGCGCACAAAAAAGGCGTTGTGGTGGTACGAAATTCCGGGACCGTTGCCGCTTGCCACGTAGCAGTCGGTGAGCAGGTTGGCGAGCGTCCGGTGGGCGTATGATATGGGTGAATCGTTGAAGTCGCCGCAAAGGATTACCGGGCCGGTGCAATTCCTGACAAAACCGGCCACTGCGTCAACCTGCGGAGCGCGTATGCGCACCGACTCGCCGAGCTGGCGCGCGATGCGTTTCGACTCTTCCCTTATCGTGTCTTTGTCTGAGTTTCCCTTCAGCATGTTCTTGAAACCGGTGCGGTCGGCCAGCGATATGCCCGTAGACTCGAAGTGGTTGTTCACCACGGTGACCGTATCGCGGCCTATCTTAACCACGAAAGCTGCGCTCAGGTTGCCTTTCGAGCGGTACTCTATGCGGTCTTTCGCCAAGATGGGGTACTTGCTCATCAGCACAAGGCAGTCGCCACGGCCCGGATGGAACACCGAGTCGCAATGGTCGTAAACGCCTTTCACCGCATCAAGTATGGCTCCGCTGAGGCGCGCCTCCTGCAGGCACACTATGTCGGCGTCGCTTTTTATGATATAGTCGAGTATGGGATTGGAGTCGTCTTCTGGAGAGTCGCCGGCCACAAAGCCGTGGACATTGTACGAAAGCACCTTCAAGGCGCCGGGCGGAACGTCGCGCGTCACGTTGAAGGGGCAGTAGTTCCGTATGGGCTGGTAGCACAACAGCAGGCCCGCCAAAGATACAAGCGCGTACTTTTTCCTTACAAAAAGGAAGAATACGAGAAAGCACAGGTTGACGGCAAGGAACGCGGGGAACGCCAGGCCTACGTTCGCCCAGAACGAATGTTCCATCGGGTTGATGCGGTCTGAATAGCCGACAAGCAGCATGCCTGCCACGGTAGCCACGTTGGATCCGGCCAGAACTTGCAGCGTTATGTCCCTGATTTTGCGTATCATATTTTTCAGTTGACAAGCAGACGAGGCACAAGCAGACGAGCCGGTTTGCCTTACGGCCTGCGTCTATGCCTGTTGGTTCTTGTCACTTGTCCACTTGTCTGCTTGTATCTCGTCTGCTTATATACGATGTCACTTCCCTCCGTCGAAGAGCTTTCGCTTCTCCTCTTCGGTCAGGCTGTCGTATCCGCTGCGGCGCACTTTGTCGAGAATGCGGTCAATCTCGTCCTGTTCGGCCTTGCGGCGTGCGTTGTAGTCCCAGTCAGACTCGCGCCTCGGGCCGTCGTCGCGGCGTGTCTCGTCATATCTCCGGTGGCTGCGCCGCTCCCAGTTGTCCTTCATGCGGTCGAAGAACTGCTGTCCGCGCGAGCGCCCGTAGCCGCCTCCGCCGGGATGGTTGCGCCAATACCTTATCATTATATAACCGAAGAGCATACCTCCGAGATGGGCGAAATGCGCCACCTGGCTGCCCTGTGTGCCGAGGGCGGAGAGCAGTTCCACCACAATCCAGATGCAGACCATCCACTTCGCCTTGATTGGCACGGGCAACGGGAATATGAACAGGCGCTGCTCGGGGAACAGCATGCCGAAGGCCAGGAGCAGGCCGTAGATTGCGCCCGAGGCGCCCACGGTAGTCCACATGTTAAGCCCGGCGGCGTTGTAGCGCACCACTTCGGAAACCATGTCAAGCCCGAAGCCGGGTATCTGGCTGCTCGACAGCATGTAGAACTCGCCAAACTGCGCCACCATCTGGATTATACCGGCGCCCACTCCGCAGGCTATGTAGTAGAAAAGGAACTTCTTTGGCCCCCACACCTGCTCCACGATGCCGCCGAACATCCACAGGGTGAACATGTTGAACAGTATGTGCGTGAAGCCGCCGTGCATGAACATGTAGGTGAACAGCTGGTACAGATGGAAGTCGGGGGCGAGGAAGAAGTGCAGGCCGAGCACGCTGTTAAGGTCGGTACCCATCCTCCCGAACACAATCAGCGCCAGGAACATCAAGGCGTTGATTATCAGCAAATTCTTTGTTATCGTAGGAATTCTGAACATATCCGTATAAGATTACCATGTTACACAAACGCAGGCAAAAGTACGAAAAATATCCGTCAAACAACATAAAACCGTGCTTTTACCAACTTTTTTTCATTAAATTCCTCACTTTTTTTTATTTTTTGTTTGGCAAATGAAAGGAATGGACTATATTTGCGATGAAATATGCTGAAACACAGTACTTACAATTAATATTTTAAATCCATCAAATCATGAACAAAACAGAACTTATTGAAAAAATAGCTGCAGGTTCAGGGCTGTCAAAAGCCGACGCTAAGAAGGCTCTCGACGCTACTGTGGCTGCCATCAAGGACGCCCTCGTAGCAGGCGACAAGGTTTCTCTGGTTGGCTTCGGCACGTTCAGCGTAAACGAGCGTCCGGCACGCGAAGGCATCAACCCTGCAACAAAAGAGAAGATACAGATAGCCGCCAAGAAGGTTGCAAAGTTCAAGGCGGGAGCCGAACTCAACGAAGCTATCAAATAAAACAGCCGCGGCAGCCGGCCAGCCTGAGGCCGCAGCCATAAGGCATTGAGGCTCAATGCCTTGCAAAAGGCCGTCTTTCACATCGCGAAAGGCGGCCTTTTGGTTTGCAATTTGCGGCCTTTTGCCTTCCAAAAGGCCGCAAACGAGAGACCCGCCACACAACACCCTACGACCCACCCCCGCCCTCCCGAAGGGATGGTGCTTGATTACCTGTTTTCATTTAGTAACTATTGAGGCTTGCATACCATACTGCAAAGCTGCCGACGACCCTCTTTTTTAATAAAGGAGAAGTGCATGAACAGGCCAAACAAGCCTGACATGCCCTATCGGGCAGGCCGCATAAGGCTCATCCGGCCTGTCAGGCACACCCTTATCCGCAACTTGCAACGCCTGTGACGAAGATAAAAAAATAAGTGAAAAGTTGCAGTATTCCAAAAGTTTAGCTTAATTTTGCACACTCAACATCTTATGACAACAGGATGAGCATTACAAGCATTGCAAGAAACTTCTTCACCCCAAGGCTGAAGGAAATCGAAAAATACGCCACTCAGGCGGCCGCCATACAGGACAGGATGCTGCGATACCTGACGGGAAACGCCAGGAGCACCGAATACGGACGCCGGCACATGCCGGGCGACGTGTCGTCATACGAAACCTTTGCGGCCAGCGTTCCACTCAACACTTACGACGACCTGAAGGACATGATTGACCGCATGCGCCACGGAGAGGCCAACGTGCTGTGGCCGGGAACGGTGAAATGGTATGCCAAGTCGTCGGGAACGACAAACGACAAGAGCAAGTTCATACCCGTAAGCCGCGAGGGGCTGAAGCACACCCACTACCAGGGCGGCACCGACGCCGTGGCACTATACCTCGGCAACAACCGCGAGAGCCGCATGTTCGACGGCCGCGGACTCATCCTCGGCGGCAGCCATTCGCCAAACTACAACGTCGAGGGCAGCCTCGTGGGCGACCTCAGCGCAATACTTATAGAAAACATCAACCCGATAGTGAACCTCGTGCGCGTGCCGAAAAAACAGACCGCGCTGCTCGGCGACTTCGAAGTGAAGCGCGACCGCATAGCCCACGAGACGCTCACCAAGAACGTCACCAACCTGAGCGGCGTACCCTCGTGGATGCTCTCGGTGCTGACAAGGGTCATGGAACTGTCGGGCAAGACGCACCTTGAGGAGGTGTGGCCCAACATAGAGGTGTTTTTCCACGGCGGAGTGGCCTTCACCCCGTACCGCAAGCAGTACGAACAGCTTATCACCTCGCCGCGCATGCACTACATGGAGACGTACAACGCCAGCGAAGGCTTCTTCGGCCTGCAGAGCAACCCGGCCGACCCGGCCATGCTGCTGATGCTCGACTACGGCGTGTTCTACGAGTTCATACCCATGGACGAGTTCGGAAAGGACAACCCCACGGTGCTCCCCCTCGAAGGCGTAAGCACCGGAGTGAACTACGCCATGGTAATATCCACGCCCTGCGGACTGTGGCGTTATATAATAGGTGACACGGTGAAGTTCACCTCCACCAACCCCTACAAGTTCATAATAACAGGGCGCACAAAGAGCTTCATCAACGCCTTCGGCGAAGAACTGATAGTTGACAACGCCGAGCAGGGGCTTGCCGAGGCGTGCCGCAAGACCGGGGCAGAGGTTTGCGAATACACAGCAGCGCCCGTATTCATGGACGGCGAAGCCAAGTGCCGCCACCAGTGGCTCATAGAGTTCACGAAAGAGCCTGACAACCTTGACGCATTCGCATCCATACTTGACAAGAAACTGCAGGAAGTGAACAGCGACTACGAGGCCAAGCGGTACAAGGACATCACCCTTCAGCACCTTGAAGTAGTAAAGGCGCGCCGCGGCCTGTTCAACGACTGGCTGAAATCGAAAGGCAAGCTGGGCGGCCAGCACAAAGTGCCGCGCCTCAACAACAACCGCGACATCATAGAACAGATGCTACGGTTCAACACCGCAAAGAATGAGAATTGACCGCATAATAAAATCATATCAGTCCTACTTGTCCCATAAGCCCCATAAGAGCAATAAGACAAATAGGCCGGATAAGCCAACCAACCGCATGCTGTGGCTGCCGCTGCTGGCAGTCCTCGCCGTAGTGTCGTGCGCCAAGATGGGCCAGCCCGATGGCGGATGGTATGACGAGACGCCGCCCGTAATAGTGCGCACTACGCCGCAAGACCAGGGCACTAACATCAAAGACAAGAAAATAAGCATATACTTCAACGAATACATAAAGGTTGACAACCCCACAGAAAAGGTGGTGATATCGCCGCCGCAGATAGAACAGGCCGAGATTGTGGCGTCGGGCAAGAAAATCGCCGTAGAGCTTAAGGACTCCCTGAAGCCAAACACCACGTACACGGTCGACTTCTCTGACGCCATAACCGACAACAACGAAGGCAACCCCTTGGGCAACTACACGTACACATTCTCCACCGGCGGACACATAGACACGATGCAGGTGGCCGGATATGTGCTCAACGCGCAGAACCTCGAGCCGATAAAAGGAATACTCGTCGGCCTGTACAACAACCTTAGCGACACCATCTTCACCAAAGAACCGATGCTGCGCGTATCGCGTACCGACAGCCGCGGCAAGTTCATCATCAAGGGCGTGGCGCCCGGCGACTACCGCATCTACGCGCTGCAGGACGCCGACAACAACTACGTTTTCAACCAGAAGAGCGAACAGCTCGCCTTCTCGCACGAAATAATAACACCGTCGTTCAAGCCGGACGTGCGCCAGGACACGGTATGGCGCGACTCCCTGCATATCGACTCGATAATGCGCGTGCCATATACGCACTTCCTCCCCGACGACATCGTGCTGCGGGCGTTCACCGAAACACAGACCGACAGGTATCTCATAAAGACCGAACGCACCGAGCCTGACCGCTTCACGCTGTACTTCAGCTACGGAGACAGCCTGCTGCCGCAAATCACCGGACTGAACTTCAACGCCGACGACTCCTTCATCATAGAAGCAGCAGAGAAGCGTGACACCGTGACATACTGGCTGCGCGACACGATGCTCGTCAACCAGGACACGCTCCGCATGGAAGTGAAGTACATGGCCACCGACACGCTCGGCGTGCTGCGGCTGCAGACCGACACGATGGACATTCTCGCGAAAGTGCCGTATGAGAAGCGCTTGAAGCAGCAACAGGACGAATACGAGGAATGGAAGAAGAAACAGGAAAAGGCCAAAAAGCGCGGCAAGGAATACGAAACGGAGATGAAACCGAAAGCCCTCGAACCGAAATACAACGTCGCCTCGGAGCCTGACCCCGACCAGAACATCACCATTACCATGTCTGCGCCGCTGGCGTCGGCCGACACTTCGCGCATACATCTGTACTCAAAGCACGACACCTTGTGGTACAAGTCCCCATTCGTGCTGCGCCCCAAGCCGGGCGTCCACCGCACATACGAGCTTCTCGGAGAATGGAGACCGGGCATAGAATACAGTCTTGAGATTGACACCATGGCCTTCACGGACATCTACGGCAAGACTTCCGCACCGAAAAAGCAGGGCTTCAAGGTCAAGACGGAAGACTCATACGCCACAATCCTGTTCGACATTACGGGCATGGCCGACACTACCGTGGTGGTGCAACTGCTCAACTCGTCGGACGCGGTGGTGAAGGAAGCCGCCACAGACAACGGCCGCGTGGAGTTTTACTACATCAAGCCGGACACTTACTACGCCCGTATGTTCATCGACTCGAACAGGAACGGCATTTGGGATACTGGCGACTACGCCGTCGACAGGCAGCCAGAAACGACTTATTACTATCCCGACAAGATTGAATGCAAGGCCAAATGGGACCTGACGCTGACGTGGAATCCCGTATCGCGCAGCCTCAACCTGCAAAAGCCAATGGCAATAACCAAACAGAAACCGGAAAAGGAAAAGACAATAACGCGCCGCAACCAAGAACGCGCCGCAAAACTGGGAATACCGTACCCGGACATGTAACAGAACAAACAACGCCCTCGCCCGGCCGCACAAAAAATACGATGTGTACAGCATTCGGTTGTGAACACCGGGAAAGGTCTTAACCAAACGATTATGAAACACTTGAAAACCTTTATCCTGGCCGCGGTCATGCTCTGCATGGCTGGTGCGGCCACAGCGCAGTGTACATTCAGGAACACTGCGTTCAAGGCTGGCGAATTCCTGTCGTACAACCTCTACTACAACTGGAAATTCGTATGGGTGAAAGTGGGCACGGCATCCATGTATGTGGTGCAAAGCAAGTACGGAGGACAGAACGCCTACCGGGCAAGCCTCACAACAAGGGGCAACAGCAAGATGGACAAAATCTTCATGATGCGCGACACGCTGCTTTGCTACTCGTCGCTCGACCTCGCCCCGCTGTACTACCGCAAAGGAGCGGTGGAGGGAAAGCGCTACACTGTGGACGAGGTATGGTACAAATATCCGGGCGGACAATGCCAGATTACGCAGAGCAGGCTGCACAAGGACGGCCGGCGCGAACGCCGCACGGCCAATCCCGGACAGTGCGTTTTCGACATGATGAACATTTTTCTGCGCGCAAGGAGCTTCGACCTTGACAACTGGAAGACCGGACACGTGGTAGACTTCCAGATTGCCGACGGCAACGGACTTGCCCCGGCGAAAATCAAGTTGCTTGGAACTAAGAACATAAAGGCCGACAACGGCGTGAAGTACCGCTGTCTCGAACTGTCATATACGGAAAAAGAGAAGAAGGGCTGGAGGGAGATTGCACGCTTCTTCGTCACCGACGATTCCAACCATGTGCCCATAAGACTTGACATGTTCCTTAAATTCGGCTCGGCAAAAGCCTTCCTCACAAGCATGAAAGGCGTGAAAAACCCGGTCAAATCGCAAGTGAAATAAATGAGAACACTCATCTCCATACTGTTCGCGGCAATGCTCCCGATGCTTGCCGCGGCACAGACTGCGGAAGAAAAAATCAACAGCATCATCAAGGGGAAGCACGCCAAAGTGGGCGTGGCGTGGATTGTTGACGACAAGGAACACACCGTAAACAACGCCGACTGCTATCCGCTGATGAGCGTCTTCAAGCTGCACGGAGCCATTGCTGTGCTCCGACAGATGGAGAGGCGCGGCACACCGACTGACACAATGGTACGTGTCAGCGCGAACCAGGTTACCAAGAACACGTACACCCCGATGCTGGAACGCTATCCGGAAAGCGGTTTCACAATACGTTTCGACAGTCTTCTGCACTACAGCGTGGCCGAAAGCGACAACAACGCGTGCGACATCATCATCTCGATGGCCGGCGGCATTGAGGGCGTGAACGCCGAACTGCGCGCCATAGGGCTTGCGGATTACAACTTGAAGGAAACCGAAATCTCGATGCAGGCCGACCCGGTGCGTTCATACGACAACTGTTCGACACCGCTGTCCGTAGCCATCCTTTTCAGGAAACTTTTTGAAGAGAACATTCTCGGAGAGCCTTACGCTACGCTGTTGAAGCACATCCTAATCTCTACAACAACCGGCCCGGACAAGATAAAGGCCGCACTTGAGCCTGGAATGCTGCTCGCCCACAAGACGGGCACAGGCTTCACAAAAGCCGACGGAACGAAGATTGCCGACAATGATGCCGGCGCAGTAATGCTGCCCGACGGCCGTAAGCTATACATCGCCGTGCTGATAAAGGACACGAAGCTCGGCAGCAAGGAGAACGCAAGGCTCATTGCAGAGATTGCAAGGGTGATATTGAGCACCCACCCCAGCCCCTCCCGAAGGGAAGGGGTGTCTAATATGCCCTGCCAACAACAGTGAAGCAATAGCAAATCATCAACTCATATAATTAAGGACAACACTAAAAAGCACTCCAAGCTCCCTCCCTTCGGGAGGGTTGGGGTGGGTTTGATTAAATGAAAAAACTATACATAGAAACCTACGGCTGCCAGATGAACGTGGCCGACAGCGAGGTTGTGGCCTCGGTAATGAAGATGGCAGGCTACGAGGTGTGCCAGAACATCGACGAGGCCGACGCCGTTTTCCTCAACACTTGCAGCGTGCGCGACAACGCCGAGCAGAAAATCCTCAACCGCTTAGAGGCGCTTAACGCCATGCGCGGCGGCGGACGGCGGCTCATCATCGGCGTACTGGGCTGCATGGCCGAGCGCGTAAAGAACGACCTTATCGACAACCACCATGCCGACCTCGTAGCAGGGCCTGACGCATACCTCACCTTGCCCGACCTCATTGCACAGGCCGAGACGGGGCACAAGGCGATGAACATAGAGCTGTCAACCACCGAAACCTACCGCGACATAGTGCCCCAGCGCATCTGCGGCACCCACGTGGGCGGCTTCGTGAGCATCATGCGCGGCTGCAACAACTTCTGCCATTACTGCATTGTGCCGTACACACGCGGACGGGAACGCAGCCGCGACCCCGAAAGCATAATCCGCGAAGTGCGCGACCTGCACGACCGCGGCTACAAGGAAGTGACACTGCTGGGGCAGAATGTGAACAGCTATAAAGCAATATCCAGCCAACAGCCCACCCCAACCCTCCCGAAGGGAGGGAGCTTGGATACTCCTGCCTATAAAGAAACTATCGGCGAAAGTAATCAAACACCCTCCCTTCGGGAGGGCTGGGGTGGGTTTGACTTCCCCCAGCTCCTCGCCCTCGTGGCCGAAACGTTCCCCGACATGCGCGTGCGCTTCACTACGAGCCACCCGAAGGACATGAGCGACGAGACTCTGCGCGTCATAGCCGGGCACGACAACGTGTGCAAGCACATCCACCTGCCCGTGCAAAGCGGCTCTGACCGCATCCTGAAGCTGATGAACAGGAAGTACACGCGCGAGTGGTACATGGGCCGTGTGGAAGCCATACGCCGCATAATACCCGACTGCTCGATAACAACCGACATATTCGTGGGCTACCATTCCGAGACGGAAGAAGACCACCGTCTGTCGCTCTCGCTCATGGAAGAGGTGGGTTACGACTCCGCCTTCATGTTCAAATACAGCGAGCGGCCCGGAACATACGCATCGAAACACCTGCCCGACGACGTTCCCGAAGAAGTGAAGCTGCGCCGCCTGAACGAGATGATTAGCCTCCAGACGCGCATATCGGCCGAGCGTAACGCCATGGACGTAGGCAAGGAGTTCGACGTATTGGTTGAAGGCTTCAGCAAACGCAGCCGCCAGCAGCTCTTCGGACGCACCTCGCAGAACAAGGTCGTGGTGTTCGACAAAGGCTCTCACCGCATCGGCGACACCGTGCGCGTAAAGGTAACGTCAAGCTCAAGCGCGACACTCAAGGGCGAAGAAATAATCAACGGTTAAACGCCTTGTCTTGTCCTGGCAAAAGTTGACACATTTATGAACAATAAAAAATGTGTAAAACAATGCGAAAGAGTCCAACAAAGT